>Ga0315336_1000227_pt1 | contig 214999 bp, 195 predicted proteins | sample ASW5metaG_FD_204512 | JGI IMG/M metagenome (GOLD analysis project Ga0315336, IMG submission 204512) | Ammonia-oxidizing marine archaeal communities from Monterey Bay, California, United States - ASW #5 | ecosystem: Environmental > Aquatic > Marine > Intertidal zone | place: USA: California...
ACGCTCTTCGCAAGATCAATCCCGATAGTGATAGCTTCGTTCATGGACGGCTCCTGTTTCACAGTGGTTCTAAAAACCACCATTCTGGCACCTGGATGCCTTCGGGCGGGAGCCGTCCACCGCATCAGAAACGGACAATGCTCTCGAACCCTGGTTTCTTGTTCAGAAGCTGTATTTGAACGAGGCCTGCAGGCGGTGCGCCTTGCCGTTTGCCGAATTGGCTTCGCCGCGGAAGTTGTACATGTACTCGATGCCGATCTGGGCATTGTCAACAGGCGACCAAATCAGATTGGCCCAGACACGCCAGATATCTTGGCTGTATGCCCCGAGCCCGTTCTTGCCGCCGAGCGCTGACCGGTTGGCGTGCTGCACATTGGCGTAAGCACGGCCATAGCCGACATTGGTCCGGATCATGCTGTTCCAGGCATGGTTGAGCCAGACCTGGCCGCCGATCACCGGTACGGTGTTGAGTGACTGGTTGACTGTGCCGGTGCCGTTGTAGACGGCCGAGGTAAAGGCCATCGTCGTGTAGCGGCCGATACCCATGCCGCCGTAGACCGTCCCGCCGATCGCCGTGCGCCCCTTGTTGAAGCGCCAGCCGACGCCGGCAGTCAGCCCCCAGCCGAACGCCGAGGCAGAAATGCCGCCGCCATTGTCGACATTCAGACGCCGGAACACCCCGGAGAATGACGCGCTGCTCCGGCTCCGTCGGTGCCGAAGGCGGAAGGTGAAATCGGGCAGGGTGTCGTGCGATGGCCCCAACCCCAGACCCGCAGCCGAGCCAGGGTTCACCGAGATGATCAGTCCAGTCTCCGGGTTCTCGATCGCCAGCGCCAGCGTCGCGCCGCCGCCGAAATCGTGTGTGTAGCGGATCTGCGCCTGACGGTTGGTGATCACTCCGGGAGGGCCATCGAAATCGAGGATCTCGGGGTCGCCTTCGCCGGCGCTGAAGTTCGACCCGGTCTGGCCGGCCAAGAACGGACCGAGGTGGCCATAGGCTTGGCGCAAACGCAGCCCGTGCGAGTTCGAGATCAGCTGGTTGCCGCCCGCACCGAAGAAGTCGCCCGAGATATAGGTCGCCATCTCGCCCCAGTCGGTCGGGGTCCAGGTCTTGACGTAAAAGCGCGACTGGCGGGCGTGCAGGCGCCAGTGGCCTTGCCTGTTGCCCGCGGCCGTGCCGTCGATCGGAATGGCGGTCCCCCCCAACGAATCGCCGGCGCTGGCGTTGATGTCGTAGATCAGGTCGAGCTTGATATAGCCGCCGATGTGCATCGAGGTGTTGGTGCCGGGCAGCTTCCACGAACGCGGCTTCGATCCCGTCTCGACAGCTGCGGCGGGTGCGATTCGGGGATTGGCATGCTGCAGGGCTTCAAGACGCTGTTGCAGGCGTGTGAGTTCGGCCTCTAGTTTGTCCAGGCTTGCGGCCGCCACGGGTGTGTTTGCCACCAGCAGCGCCGCAGTCAGCGTGGCGAGCCGATGCGTGAATAGAGTAAGAGTTGATACACGGGTCGGTCGGGAATCGTTCGATTGCCTTCCCATGCGACGTTCCGCTTCCGCTGACCATTGCGCCCAAAAAAATACTTAACGCTATATGGCATGTGGGCGAAATGACGCTCATCAAGAACCCAAAGCCCTACTGGATCGAATTTCAGAGACTGCGTGACGACGTCCACCTAAATTTGATCATGAGCTATAGTGCTTGTATCATCAACAACCACCAGCAGCTATCAGCGACCACGGCAATCTCTAGATATGGCATTGAATTGCCCAACGATATGAGGCCACCTCGAGTGTCAAACCTCAGCAGATTCTCGCTTGTTTTGGCGGTTTGTTTGGCTCTCCCCGCCACGAATGGCTTTGCTGATAGGCCCGTCCCGATATGCGGCGAATCCGCGGCACCTTTCCTTTATGAGACAGGAGGTAATAGTCAGAAGAGAAAAGAAATTGCCGGCACCCATTTGATAAATTTCCGCTTACTTGAGAAGCAAACCGGCCTGACATTCACCTTTGATGTTTTGCCGTGGAAGCGCTGTTTGTCCTATGTAGATAACTATTCCAAACTTGGCGACCACGAAATCGCGATAGACGCGACGTTCAACACGGAGCGGGCCCGTAAGTTTCTATATGTCGGTCCAATGTACGCTATCAGCACCGCCGTGTTTTATTCCCGCAAGCGGTTTCCGAATGGGCCTCTTTCCAAAAAGACCGGCAAAGTGATCTCATGGATCAACGAGATGCAGCATTACAGCATCTGCGGCGTATTGGGCTGGAACTACGAGATGTACTACACCGAACATGGCATCCCACGATCCGTTAAGATCATGAGAACGCCGGCTGGGTATCAGGGCATGTTCGGTATGCTCTCGTACGGACATTGCGACGTCGTGGAAACCCATCCAGCGCTTGTATTGGGAGCAATGATCGCCGGCCAAATGAAAATGCCGAAGGACATTGCTTGCAATAAAATGAACGAGGAACCTGAAAAATTCTACATGATGGTTGCCAGGAAATCGCCCCGTGCCGAAGAGCTTGTTACGCGCTTGAGTACGGCGCTCATTTATCTGAAGCGCACCCTAAAGTGGAAGTCGATTAAGGACAAAGAGGTTCTCCCGACGACAGGATTCAAAGGCATTAAGAAGTGCCTATGATCCGAAATTTGCGCTGGTCTCAGAAGTTCAAGTAAATGCTTCCGAATTGGACTATTTCGCCGCGGCCCCTAGCGAGTTCAAATTCAATAATGCCCCGTTCGGTAACGCCCCAGCGTCGAGCTTGGACAATCGGTGCGCTTATCGACCTGCCCACACAACGAACCCCCTGAACCACCCCAGCCAATAGCGCCAATGTCCGCAACGGGTCATTAGCAGACATCAGCCCTGCTGCCGAGCATGTCCGCTTTGCGCCCGAAAGCGGACATTATTATTAGCCGCTAGAATGTCCGCTTGTAGCCATAAGCGGACGTATTGTTTCAGCCATCAGGAATTGTATTGCTCGGCAATTGACTTGTTGGTTGTCTGCTAGTTTGGGGTGAGTAAAGAACGTCGTTTTTTTTGTACTGGGATGAACACCAATATGGACGCGATTCAACTGAAGATCTCGCTGCGCCAACTTCAGTATTTTGTGGCGGCAGCGCGGCATGGCAATCTCAAAACGGCGGCGGCCAGTTTGAATGCTTCGGCGGCGTCGCTTTCGCTTGCAGTCGCTCACATTGAGGAGATCACAGGCCGGCAGCTTTTTCATCGGCGCCACGCACGGGGACTGGTGTTGACCGACGAAGGCAAAGAACTTGCCATGGAATCACGAAACATCCTGCAACAGGTGTATGATCTGCAAAACCTTGGCGTTGTCAATCCACACCAGATTGCCGCGAAAATTGATTTTGGGTGCCTGCACAGTTTGGCACCATTCGTCGGTCCTGCATTTATCAAAGCGTTTGCAAATAGCTACCCGAGTGTCGCCGTGCGCATTTTCGAAGATCATGGTGAGGGATTACGCCATGGGCTGCGATCGGGCATGTACGATCTCATCATTGGCTACGACACGGATATGCCGAGCGCATTCAACATTGTGCCAATCAAGGCCTTGCCGCCGCTGATATTGCTCTCGGCGGACCATCCCCTGGCGCGCGAAGACACAATAGCGTTGAGGCAATTGGTCGACGAACCGTTCATCTATGTAAGCTACCCCCACTCTCGAGATTATTTGGTGTCGGTTTTCTCAGAATGTGGCGTACCGCAACCTGAGATCTATCAGATGGTGCAATCGTACGAACTGCTGCGCAATTTGGTGGGGCAGGGTTTGGGCTATGCGGTTGCCACCATTTGTCCGCCGTTTGGTCACGATCCGTCGAAAGAGGTTGTTGCACGACCGATTGCAGAGACGCCCAGGACACCCGTTCTAGTAGTCGCAAATCTTCGAGGCGCTCGAATGAATAAAGTGCTGACCGCTTTTGTCGAAACATTCCGAGACGTCGTCGAAACGCTGGAACTGGTGCATTAAAGAAATTTACGCAACGACAAGAAATACTAAATTCCTTTTAAAAATGCTCTCGGCTACCCTGCCCCTTAACCGTGTCGAAGGATATCTGAAAAACCACAGCGATGCGGCACCGGGTATTTGATTGCAGACGCGACCATTAAGGTCAGTGCAAATTCGAAAAGGGGCGCAAAATGAAATCATCCAACCGCGCAGTCGCCTTTGCGACAGCAACGGCAATCACCGGAATGGGTTTGGTCCTGTCCGCCACCGCCAGCGCCGAAACCGTGCTCAAATTCGCCAGTTTTGTGTCGCCCAAATACGTTCTGCACACACCGATCTTTCAAAAGATGGCGAATGACGTTTCGGCTTCGACCGGCGGCCAGCTCAAGATTCGGATCTATCCGTCGGGCGAACTCGGCAAAGGTGCCAGGCAGCAATATACCCGGGCGGTTCGCGGGGTCGCCGATATTACAATGGGCGTGACCGGCTATACCTCGTCATTGTTTCCGAAGACCCTGCACATCGAGTTTCCCGGGGTCGCCAAAAACGGAATCGATGCTACCGCCAAGATGTGGAAGGTGATGGACAAGCATCTGGCGACCGAGTTCAAAGGTACCAAGGTGCTCGCTTTGTACTCGACGGCGCCTTCGGTCATTCTCACCACCAAGAAACCCATCCGCAGCCTGGCCGACCTTAAGGGCATGAAGATCCGGACCCCGTCGCGGCCGGCGGGCGAGGTGCTGCGAGCCTACGGTGCGAGCCCGGTGTCGATGCCGGCGACCAAGCTCTACACGGCGATGAGCACCGGTGTGATCGACGGTGTGATGACGGGCCCCACCAGTCTTTTGATTTGGAAGCTGCACGAGCCTGCCAATTTTGCGACCGTCGGCATCCCGGAGATGCAGATGGCCATTTTTATCGCCATGAACAGAGGCAGCTGGAACCGTTTGCCAGCGGCACAAAAGGCGGCCTTGGCCAAGGCATCCGGAAAGAATCTCAGCATCGCCGCCGCGAAGAAACTCGATGCCTTTGCGAAAAAGGCATTAAACCTCTTCGCCTCCAAGAAGGGCAAAACGATCATCAAGCTGAGCGCAGTGGCCCGCGCTGAGTTTGACAAGGCCGCGGCCAAGGCGCGGGCGAAGCTCGTTGCTGGGCTGGAAAAGAACGGCGTGCCGTCGAGTCAGGTCATTCAGGACATGCAACGATGACCCGGTCCGATCCGGCTAGGGGACTCGCCTTGCGCGGTCGGGGCGTCTGACGCGCAACTGGTTTCACCGGGCTGGGTGCTGCGTTCCGATCTGATGCGCCGCTTACCCCGGTTTCGCCAAATCGCCCTGTTTCGCTTCGGGACGTTGTAGCCGATGCATCGCTTGCTCCGACACATCGATCTGCTGCGCGTTCTGATGCGCATACTGGCAGGCGTCGCCTTGACAGTCTTGTTGGGTACACCGTGATCAACCAAAGGCGAGGGCATGACATCAATCGATGTAGGTGAGGGGCAATTGCCGATCCGCACCGAACTGGCAATGGTGGTCGAGGACGCCTGGCGCCGCTTGACCCAGCCCGGAACATGGTGGGGCGGCGCACAGCGCCGGGCAATCGCCGCCGAGGCCCGAAATACTCGAAATTGTGGTCTATGTCGACGGCGCAAGGACGCGTTGTCGCCCTATACCGTTGACGGCTCACATGACGATCTCGGTGAACTCCACGATGACGTCGTGGAAGCCATTCATCGCCTTGCGTCTGATGCGGGACGTATCACCGAGCGTTGGGTCCGCGAAATCACCAGCAGTGCCGTGAGCGAAGAAGGTTATGTGGAAATCATTTCGATTGTAGCCATCATCACCGCGCTCGATACATTTGACCATGCCTTGGGCCGGCCACAACGACCACTGCCGGCAGCACAACCCGGCGAACCTGGCCGGCAGCGGCCAAAAGGAGCAAAACGAAATCTCGCTTGGGTATCCACTTTGGCTCCGGAGGATGTCGAACCATCGGATCCGAACCCCTATCCTATTCACGGCGTCTCCAATATTCATCGCGCCTTGAGCTTGGTGCCCCAGGAAGTTTTCAACTTCTTCGATCTGGATGTGGAGCTTTATCTGGGGAAAGAAGAATTTTTCGACCACGAACATGAGCATCGCGCCATAAGTCGAGCTCAAATTGAACTGGTTGCAGGTCGAGCCTCGGCGATCAACGGCTGCTTCTACTGAACCACCAGCCACGCGGCGACACTCCGTGAGAGTGGCGAAAAGACCGGCGACTCCTACGACCTGACGACCATCGTGGATGAGAACAAGGGCGAAAGTTGTGTTTCCAACGGTGCCTTGCTGACCAAATTCGTTGAAGCGATTCTGCAGGGAACTTATGCAGAACAATTGGCCGCGCGGCAGAGCGTTCGCGCAACCTTGGGTGATGCAGCCTTTGTCGATACTTGCGCTACGGTGGCGTCATTCAATTCCGTGGTCAAGATCGCAGATGGGACGGGCATCCCCCTGGAAGATGCGAAGGAGACAAAAACAATGGAAATGCGGGACTCTCTCAGGCTCAACGAGTTTCGGCGATAGGACAGATAGCAGTAACGACTAAATTATTATTGCTGATAAGTAGGGACAAACATTAATGACAGAAAGAAGAACGCCATTTTTCCATGAGATAGCTCAACTTGGAGTGGATTTTGTTAAGGGAAGTGGCGATTTCATGATCGCTGAAGTCTACTCAACTCCTGCCGAGGAGCATATCAATACCCGTACTAATGTTGGAGTGCAGGACCTGAGTACGATGGGTAAAGTGGATATAAAAGGGCCTGATGCCGAGGATTTGGCCAACTACATACTTGTAAATGATATCGGAAATATGGTTGCCGGCAGTGTTCGTTACTCATCCGTGTGCAATGAGAATGGTCGCATGTTGGATGATCTTACTATCTTTAAGATGGGTGATGAACATTTTCGAATCGTCACCGGATCGATCAACCGTCAAAAGATGTTTCAATGGATAACTAGCCATGCCGCAGATTACAGAGCTTATGTGACGGATTTGACTGCTGCGGTTGGAATGCTAACGATCCAGGGGCCTCGTTCCCGGGAATTCCTGAAATCTGTCATATCCAACGCAGATCTCGATAATCTGAAAAACTTCCGGTTCACACAAGGTCGCATGGGTGAAACGCAGCTAATTGTTTCTCGTACGGGTGTCACTGGTGAGCTTGGGTATGAGTTATACGTTCCAGCCGATGAAGCTTCATTGCTTTGGCAGCTTATTATGCAGACAGGTCAGGAGTTTGATTTAGCCCCCTATGGAATAATGGCCATGTATAGCTTGGGATTGGAAAAGGGCTATCCGGCCTATGGCCTTGACATGGACGAGAGTCGGACGCCCTTTCATGTAGGTCTGGACCGTTTCATAAAATTCAATAAGGAAAGCTTTATCGGGCGCGATGCGCTACTTAGCATGCGCAATGAAGAAATTTCGGATCGCTGGGTTGGTCTGGTCGTCGAAGGCAGTAAAGCAGCCGCCTTTAAGGACTCGATATTTTCGGGGAAAGAAAAAGTTGGATTTATTACATACAGCGATACTGGCCATTCTGTAAAAAAGATACTGGCCGTCGGGTATGTTGTGACTGATTACACTGATCCGGGCACCGAACTGACCATCAACATAAATGGTGTTTCCACTCCGGCCGCTGTATCGCATATGCCGTTCTTTGACCCCGAGGGTATTCGGCTCAAGTCATAGTCGGCTTTCCAGTCAACCCAAGCAGCGTCATGATGCGCGTGATGTCCGCAATGGGTCATGTGTGGACGGCTCCCTTTTGGCAAGGGCTTATGTGACGTTGCTGCAAGGTGGTCGGGTGCAGTCATGTGTTCGGCCTGTTGATGCGGTCTGTCGTGACCGCTGGCCCTAATGCGATACGCGGGATCGGGTCCCAATCACAAGCACGCGCTCGAAGCGCCCTGACCCAAGCGGGTTTTCCCGATCCCCGGTACGACCGTTCTTGCATTACCTCACGTTCACCCTGCCAAGCTCTTCAACTCCGTTGGACCGTCTGCGCTCTCAAGCCGCCGCAGCCGTGTGCGTTTGGTAGGTTCCACCATGCTGGAGCAGCGCCCAGGCGGTGCGCGCAAGCTTGTTGGCTAGCGCCACCGCGGCGACCTTGGTCGGTTTATGCGCGATGAGCTCAGCAAGCCACGGGTTCGCGGTGCCGCGCCGCCTGGCGTGCCGGATCACCGTCATGGCGCCGACAACGAGCAGCCAGCGCAGGTAGGGATCGCCCTGCTTGGAGATGCGCCCGAGCCGCTCCTTGCCGCCGGTCGAGTTCTGCCTCGGCACCAGCCCGATCCAGGCGGCCAGCTCGCGGCCCGACTTGAACACCGACGGGTCGGTGATTGTCGCCGCCAGTGCGCTCGCCGTAATCGGCCCGATGCCGGGAATGCTCTCCAGACGCCGGCTGACCTCATTCGAACGGTGCCAAGCGTGGATACGTTGGCCGGCGGTGGCGATCTCGCCCTCAAGCGACATCAACTGAGCTGCCAGCCCTTGCAGGCAGCTTCGCGCCAGCGGCGGGATGCGGTCATCGGCCTCATCGGCGATCACGGCGAGAAGCGCGCTGACCTGTGGCAGGCCAACCCGGGCGACAATGCCCAACTCCGCCATGTGCGCCCGGATCGCGTTGACCAGCATGGTCCGTTGACGAACCAGCAGCGCGCGGCTGCGATGCAGCATCAAGACACTCTGCTGCTCGGCCGACTTCACCGCGACGAAGCGCATCGTCGGCCGCGTCACCGCCTCGCAGATCGCCGCGGCATCGGCCGCGTCGTTCTTGTTCCGCTTCACGTAAGGCTTCACATAGCGCGGCGGCATCAGACGCACCTCATGACCCAGCGCTTCAAGCTGCCGAGCCCAGTGATGCGCGGTGGCGCAGGCCTCCATGCCGACCAAACACGGCGATTGCTTCCTGAAGAACGGCAGCACCTGCCGGCGTCGCAGCTGCTTGCGGATAACCGCCTCCCCCGACGCATCGACACCGTGGACTTGGAATACGCTCTTCGCGAGATCAAAACCGATCGTGGTAACTTCCATTTTGGGCGGCTCCCCCTATTAGCGTGGTCAAAAACACAAACCACTCTATGGCACCTCGATGCCGGCGACGGGAGCCGTCCACCGCATCACAAGCTGACATTCGCCGGTGCGCTCGGCATGTCTGCTATATCCCCGATAGCGGACATCGTCACGCACAGCTACAATTTCCGCTTCTAGCCAGGAGCGGACATTCGGCGCTGCCGCCATCGCGCGTAGATTCCTTCAACATTCGTCCCTAAGCTGCCGGGCAGTGAGGATGCCGGTGGAGTGCCGTCTGGCAGCCATACCGGCCGCTAATGTGGTGGGCTATGTCTCAAAACAACGTGTGAGAACCATATGACGAACAATACATACTGGGATGACTTCGAGGTCGGGCGAGTCGAATGGGGGACTGAGGTGGTCGCCGACAAGGATGAATTGCTCGACTATGCCCGCAAGTATGACCCTTGGCCATTCCATGTGGACGAGGAAGCTGCTGTCCAGACGCCCTTCGGCGGCCTCATCGCCAGCGGTGGCTACACCATCTCGCTGTATTATTTGTCCGGGCGAGGAGTTTGGAACCTAGAGGATAGGCCCTGGGCGTTCCTGGGTGGCTTTGACTGGAAGCTCAAATTCCTGCTCCCCGTACGACCAGGTGATCGTCTGCGGCTTAAGTGGACGCTCCTTGAGAAGAGGCCGTCCAGCAAGCCAGGGCGAGGACACTGGCTCGGTCTCAGCGAGTTCACCAATCAAGACGACAAAGTCTCCATGTCAATCGAGGCCATGGTCTTAATGGAGACCCGCCCCGAGCCACCATCGTAACGCAGATAGAGTACAGGCTGGGTATCTCCATAAAGAGCGTCTAGGTCCGCCCTCGGAATGCCCGCTTTGGACCACAAGCTGCCGTTTCGACGGCCTGCCAAACACGACCGCTCTTGGAGGCAGACCGGACGAGGTGGCTGGAATGGCCGAATTACGCCTGAGAGCGGACTAGTTCCGCGGCGGGCTGAATGTCCACCAATAGCCATAAGCGGAAAATCATCTTCGAGGGAACTCAATGATCCGTATCTACGACGTTGGTGTCAGGCAGCGTCAGTTATGCCATCGCCAAGCTGACACACATTTGTGGTTTGGGCGTGCCGCGAAACCGGAAGCCATTGGGCGATTGTCCGCACCAACCGCGCGTCACCGCTCAGAAACAGCGAACCGCGGTCGATTTCCCGCTCGAAGGTCGTCCGCCCCATGATGATCCCGCCGAGGGCGACGACGGTGGTTTCTACGAAGAGATTGACGTCCAGGCCTGGATCGTAGACGCAAAGCTCCGGCAAACCGCCCGGTTGAGCAATCAGCCAGTACGTGTCGAACTGCCCTTCGCCATCGTTGAAGTGAAAGCGAATGACCGACCTCTTCCCGGGCAACACATCGACCTGGATGACCGTTCTCAGCTTCCACATCAACGGGGAAATCGACGTGTTTGCCAAGGCGACTTCGGCTTCGATGTTCTGCTGCGCCCAAGTCGCCAGCGCATTCAGGACCGGCTCCAGGGCAATGCCCTTCTCTGTCCTCAGATAATCGACAGTGCCCGCCGCCTTATCCTCGACCCGTTCGATCAGGCCCGAGGCCTCCATTTCTCTCAATCGGCCGGCCAGGACACCGGGGGAAATACTGCCGACGGCTCGGCGGATATCGTTGAAGCGCGTGGAGCCGGCCCAGATCTCCGTCAGGATCTGGATCGTCCAGCGTGGGGCGAGAATTTCGCTCGCGCGTGAGATTGGACATAACAGGCCATACGGTTTTCGTGGCACGACGCGATCCTCCCTGAAAGGAGCTTATCCGGGTTTCCTGCACAGTCCAGTACGGAAATCGTACCGGAATCGATACGATTGCAGAACTAGCTGTCCCCGTTCGCGTCATGCTGTTTTCGAGCGCCGACGAATGTTTCGTGGAAAGTGGAGATGAACGCGATGAAAAAGACGACCGGAGTGATCAACGGCCGGCTGTGGGGCCAGAAAGCAAATGACTGGGCCGAATACCAGGAAACCACCTGCGCCAGCGTCTTCGACGCTGTCCTGGAGCGCACGGATGTCGGGATTGGCACCAGCTACCTGGATCTCGGGTGCGGATCGGGGTTGGCTGCGGTGAAGGCCGCCGAGAAGGGAGCGACAGTCACCGGGCTCGATGCGGCACCGGCGCTTCTGGAAATCGCTAGGTCGCGCTTGCCTGGCGCCGACTTCCATCAGGGCGACCTGGAGCAGTTGCCCTTCGAAGACGACCGGTTCGATGTCGTAACGGGCTTCAACTCCATCCAGTATGCCGGAACGCCCACAACCGCGCTGCGCGAGGCGGCACGGGTGACCGTGCCGGAAGGCGTCATCGCCATCGCGACCTGGGGCGAGCCTGGCGGCATGGAGGCCGCGCAGATCGTTGCTGCGCTGAAGCCGCTGTTGCCGCCGCCACCGCCCGGCGCGCCCGGCCCCTTTGCGCTCTCCGACGAAGCCAGGCTTCGGGAATTCGCGGGCGAGGGTGGTCTCGATCCCCAGGAAGTATTCGATGTCGAATGCCCTTGGGTTTATCCCGACGAAGCTACGGCGCTGCGGGGCTTGTCCTCGTCGGGCGTGGCCACAAAAGCGGTCGGCGCGGTGGGGCAGAAGGCCGTCGACGATGCCCATGCGGCCGCAATCGAGCCGTACAAGGGCCCCGACGGCAGCTATCGCATCGGCGCGACGTTCAGAGTCCTGATCGCGCGACGGTTGCCCTCCTGATCCCACCTCTTTGAAGCGAACCGGTCGGGACGGGCGGCGTCCCGTTCCCGTCCATGCCGGCCGCATTGAGGCGGTCTTCAGACGAAACCGGCTTGTCCGCTTTGGGTCATGTGTGGACGGCTCCCTTTTGGCAAGGGCTTATGTGACGTTGCTGCAAGGTGGTCGGGTGCAGTCATGTGTTCGGCCTGTTGATGCGGTCTGTCGTGACCGCTGGCCCTAATGCGATACGCGGGATCGGGTCCCAATCACAAGCACGCGCTCGAAGCGCCCTGACCCAAGCGGGTTTTCCCGATCCCCGGTACGACCGTTCTTGCATTACCTCACGTTCACCCTGCCAAGCTCTTCAACTCCGTTGGACCGTCTGCGCTCTCAAGCCGCCGCAGCCGTGTGCGTTTGGTAGGTTCCACCATGCTGGAGCAGCGCCCAGGCGGTGCGCGCAAGCTTGTTGGCTAGCGCCACCGCGGCGACCTTGGTCGGTTTATGCGCGATGAGCTCAGCAAGCCACGGGTTCGCGGTGCCGCGCCGCCTGGCGTGCCGGATCACCGTCATGGCGCCGACAACGAGCAGCCAGCGCAGGTAGGGATCGCCCTGCTTGGAGATGCGCCCGAGCCGCTCCTTGCCGCCGGTCGAGTTCTGCCTCGGCACCAGCCCGATCCAGGCGGCCAGCTCGCGGCCCGACTTGAACACCGACGGGTCGGTGATTGTCGCCGCCAGTGCGCTCGCCGTAATCGGCCCGATGCCGGGAATGCTCTCCAGACGCCGGCTGACCTCATTCGAACGGTGCCAAGCGTGGATACGTTGGCCGGCGGTGGCGATCTCGCCCTCAAGCGACATCAACTGAGCTGCCAGCCCTTGCAGGCAGCTTCGCGCCAGCGGCGGGATGCGGTCATCGGCCTCATCGGCGATCACGGCGAGAAGCGCGCTGACCTGTGGCAGGCCAACCCGGGCGACAATGCCCAACTCCGCCATGTGCGCCCGGATCGCGTTGACCAGCATGGTCCGTTGACGAACCAGCAGCGCGCGGCTGCGATGCAGCATCAAGACACTCTGCTGCTCGGCCGACTTCACCGCGACGAAGCGCATCGTCGGCCGCGTCACCGCCTCGCAGATCGCCGCGGCATCGGCCGCGTCGTTCTTGTTCCGCTTCACGTAAGGCTTCACATAGCGCGGCGGCATCAGACGCACCTCATGACCCAGCGCTTCAAGCTGCCGAGCCCAGTGATGCGCGGTGGCGCAGGCCTCCATGCCGACCAAACACGGCGATTGCTTCCTGAAGAACGGCAGCACCTGCCGGCGTCGCAGCTGCTTGCGGATAACCGCCTCCCCCGACGCATCGACACCGTGGACTTGGAATACGCTCTTCGCGAGATCAAAACCGATCGTGGTAACTTCCATTTTGGGCGGCTCCCCCTATTAGCGTGGTCAAAAACACAAACCACTCTATGGCACCTCGATGCCGGCGACGGGAGCCGTCCACCGCATCAGAAGGAGACATCGGCTTTGGTGAAAGCTACGTCCGCTTTGCCCCCAATAGCGGACATCGCACCTCACAGCGTCAATCTCCGCTTATAGCCAGGAGCGGACATCCGATGCGGCGTCCAATTATTGCCTTATGTGATGAAATCGCTTTGGCGGTTCAGCAAACACCCTGCAATTGGGCTCATCGCGATGGCGGTGGTAGGAGCCGACATGCCTATAGCTGGTTCACTTCGTGTTGGATTACGCCAAACTGAAAGCGCGCGAACGGAACAAAATCGGCGAAAAATGCTAGTCCATGAAGTCAATCCGGCGAACCGGGGGCGACACCCATGGCTAGCGCGCGATGCTGTTCACGACAGCGCCTCACCCTATCGAGAGATGTCTGCTTTTTGGGTTCATTCCATTCGAATCATTTGATCGCAGCACATGGCGATTAAGTGCCATCGGCTGCCATAAACGGTCTTTGAGATTTAGCCCTATTCGGGTGTGTGCTCATAAATCGTCGCCGTTGTTCGCGATGGGTGGCTAGCTCACGGTGTTTCAGGCTCGGTGTGCACGCTGCCTCGTCGTGAGACGATGAACACGATTGTGGCCAGTGCAAGCACGATCACCGAGGAAAGCGGCAGTGCAGTTGGGCCGAACGCCTCGTAGACCGCGCCTCCGCCCGCCGCGCCCAGTCCCTGGCCGCCGAAGAAGGCGGAGGCGTTGAGAGCAAGGGCCAGCTGTGCGCGCGCGCCCGCCGTTTCCATAAGCCGCGCCTGCAACGGTGCCAGGCACAGCGACCAGCCGAACCCGAAGCCGATGAAGGCCGGGTAGGAGAACCAGTAGAACTGAGGCGCGAGCCAGAGGGCAGAGAAACAGGCGGCCGTGACAGCGAGGCCGGTGAGGATTGTGCCGTCCCGCCCGAGCAGGCGGACCAAATGAGACGAAAAGGCATTTCCGATCATCGAGGCGATGCCGGCGGCGAGCAAAGCAGATGTGAGTGCCGAGCGCGGAGCGCCGCCGACCTCGACAAACCAGAAGGCGATCATCGCGTAGGTAATAAAGCCGCCGCAGATCAACAAAAAGGTGGTGGCGATGGTTAGCGATGTAGCTCGGTCAGACAGCACCGCCAGCATTGCCGGGAATGACGCGCGCGTGCCGCGGACGCCACCGGGAACGCCAACCGCCACGCCAAACGCGGCGACGAACGCCGCGCCGCCAGCGACAAACCAGGCCGCGCGCCAGCCCGCGGCCTCGGCCACCGCACTGGAGATTGGCAGCGCCACGACCAGAGAGACCGTGAGACCGCCGAAGACCACCGACAACGCGGCCGGGCGCTGCGCCTCTGTCACCAGGGAAGCGGCGATAACCGAGGCAGTGGGCATTACCGAGGCCGCGCCGAGGGCCATGGCCACCCGAGCGGCCATCGCTTGCTCCCAGCTCTGCGAGAACCCAAGCGCCAGCCCGCCGCACCCAAGCAGAGCGAGGGAGGCGAGGAGCACCGCGCGGCGTGGCCAGTGGCCGATCAAGGCCTGAGCGGCCAGCGCGCCGAGCGCGAGAGAAAAGGAAAAGGCCCAGACCAAGGCCGCCACATCTTCGGCCGAAACGCCGAGACCGGTACGCATCTCGACCTGAACCGCGATGATGGCGAGCGAGCCCCAGCTCGCGCACAATTGGCAGAATCCAAGCAGGAGCAGAACTGGCCAAGCGCGTCCCATGTGGTTCTTGTCCTTCTAACAAGACGCGCCAGGCAATCACTGTCCTATACATAGGAAGTCGCCACGCGCGGTTGCTAATGATGTGTTTGGGGAACAGACATTGGCCGGCTTCAAAAACTGCATCGATCAGGCAAAATCAAGAAATCAGTTCAAGGCAGAGATATCCACGCCGGCAGAGGCTCTCTAACCGCTGGGCAATATGTTCTGGTTCAACCGGAACAGGTTCGTTGGATCGTATTTGGTCTTCAGCTCGACCAGGCGGTCGTAGTTTGCGCTTCCGTATGAGGCGCGCAGCAATGCCTCGCCTTCTTCGCCCTGTCCGGGGAAGTTGAGATAAGCTCCGCCCCGCGAAAAAGGTTTCATCTCGGCCCACGCCGCGCGTGTCCAGGCGATTGCGTTTTCGTTGTCGTCCGGGTCGGTCCACGAAGTATCGAGGCTGAACAGGTAGGGCGCGCTACGCTCGCCCAGTGCAGTTGCCGCCGGATCGACTCGGTTCATGGCGCCGCCCAGGTGCCAGAGCGCGATCAGCGCCCAGGGGCTGGGCCGGTCGAGTGCGCGCGCGACAATGCGCTCGACAGCGTCATCGTCGAGGGTGTCGAGATAGAGTGACTTCCAGTAGTTTTGCCGTTCACCCTTGGCGAACAGAGGATCGAAGGCGGTTTGTACACCTGTATAGGGAGCCGGCCCGCTGAGGTCGAGAATGGGTTTGCCAAGATCGCGCAACGGCTGCACCAGCCGCTCGCCGTCTTCATGCGGTCCCGTGTGGACCGCGGCGGCGATGATCACAGGCGTACCTTGCAGTTCCTCGGGGAAGTTGGGGTGGGCGGGGATGCTCCAGAGCAGGCAGTTGGACGATATATCCTCGGGCGCCTCGGCCATAAAATCGCGCCAACGGCGGATGATGTCGCCAGAATCCCTGTTCAAGGGGTAGAACGGCGCGCAGAGCGTAACCATCGGCCCGACCGGATAGAGTTCGAATTCAAAAGACGTCACCACACCGAAGTTTCCGCCGCCGCCGCGAACGCCCCAGAACAGGTCGGCGTTCTCGGTTTGGCTGGCGGTGACCAGAGTGCCGTCGGCGGTGACGATATCGACCGATACGAGGGCGTCGCAAGCCATGCCGCGGTTTCGGCGCAGCCAGCCCAATCCGCCGCACAGGGTCAATCCGGCGACGCCGGTCAGCGACACCACACCGAGCGGCGCGGCGAGACCGAACGCCTGGGTTTCGCGGTCGACATCGCCGAGAAGCGCGCCGCCGCTGACGCGCGCCCGTCGCGCCGCCGGGTCGACACGCACGCCGTTCATGGTCGATAGATCGATGACCAAACCGCCGTCGCACATCGCGTTGCCGGCAACGTTATGGCCACCACCGCGCACGGCAAGCTGGAGGTCGTGCGTGCGTGCGAAATTGACCGCATCGATCACGTCGGCCGTGCCTGAACATTGAGCAATGATCGCCGGGTGTTTGTCGGTCGAAGCGTTCCAGATGGCACGGGCTTCATCGTATCCCGCATCGGCCGCAAGCAGCGACGGGCCACGCAATCCTCCCCTGAATTCCTCTACCGCGGCGCTTTCGATCGCGGCCTCGGGTCCTTCGAGCGTAGTTACCCGTAGATCGTCCATGAGTTGCGTCCTCAATTGGTCACCACTGAAGTATTCGCAATCAACCTAAATTGGCCATTCTTGACATTGAAGGGGCGAAGTTTCCAAAATAGAGGCAGATTCACCGATTTCACTGATATTTGGGCGCATCATCGTGCCGAAACGACCAACCACCGTAAGCATTCTGGCAACAACCGACACGTCAGCGTCTACCCTGTACGGGCTGTCCGACGTGCTCAACTCGGTCGGCGTCGGTTGGCAAACATTCGTCACCGGAACGCCCATAGAACCGCAGTTCGATGTGCGCATTGTCGCCGCCGGGCGCGATCCCTTTCGATGCGCCGGGGATGTTCTTGTATCGCCGCACTGTAGTGTTGATGACGTGGAAGACACCGATATCGCGCTTGTCGCCAGTCGTGTGATATCGGCTTCGACGCCACCGAACGATCGCGACGATCGGAATTTCAAATGGCTTGAACGCCAACAGGGCCGTGGCGCGACGATGGCCTCAGCCTGCACGGGTGCGGTTATGTTGGCGGAAACCGGGTTGCTCGATGGCTGGGAGGCGTCATCCCATTGGGCCTATCGCGATCTTTTCCGATTTCACTATCCCGACGTTCGGCTGCGCCTTGACCTGAATTTGTGCGTTTCGGGGCAGGAAAATCAAATTGTGACCTCGGGCGGGACGACGGCCTGGCAGGAATTGGCGCTGTACCTCATCACGCGATTTTGCGGCGTGGAACATGCGGCTCACACTGCCAAATTCTGGTTGATCCCGAACCGCGAAGAAAATCAGGCCTCGTTCGCGGCCATGACCCAGGGTATCCCGCACGATGACGGCGTCGTGAATGAATGCCAAGCGTGGATCGCCGAGCACTATGAAAAACCAAACCCAATCGCCGCAATGGTCCGGCGATCTGGACTTCCACCCACGACCTTCGCCCGCAGGTTCAAGCGCGCGACGGGATACCGTCCCATGGAGTATGTACATACACTGCGCGTTGAGGAAGCCAAGCAGATGCTCGAAACCGGTGGCGACGCCATCGACAAAGTTGGGCGTGAGGTGGGCTACGAGGATCCGGCATCGTTCAGGCGAGTATTTAGGCGCAAGGTTGGTTTGACGCCCAGCATCTATCGACGCAGATTCGGTCGAAGCCGTTTCGAACGATTTGAATTGGTGCGGTAACTCTTTTGAAAGAATTGGTTGGACAATAAGCTTCAGTCAAATGTCCGCTTTGGGGTCATTACCGGACATCGGTTATGGCCCGCGCGATGTCTGCTTTCCGCACAAAAGCGGACATTACTTCGAGGCATTTACTATTGTGTTGTGTGAGAGTCGCGCGAGCCAGAGGGGCGCGGAAAACGCAGCGGCTATTACGGCTAGATAGAACTTGAGCCGGTTTTAGGTTCGCGCAGGGCGGAAGCACATGACGGAAGTGAGCATGGATCATGGCGGCCTGACAGGCGGTGGAGTTTCGGAGCCTTGTTATGCGCTTCGATAGCAAACCCTTTGCAAACGAACTAGCTGAGACTAGAGCGAATTCACTAGCATGCGCTCGGTCGAGATCTCGGCGAGACCCGCACGGATTCAACTGATTTCACACTGGACAACACGTCCCATAACAACCGCCTTCAAACTCGAAAACCGTTGTGCGCGCAAGCGTACCGTGGGTTCGAATCCCACCCCCTCCGCCAGTAAATCATTGTTATCGCGGGCTCTCTCGGCGGCGTTCGGATTGCCGGTCTAAATGGCCGCAATCCGCGGGGCTTCGCCGCCATAATCTGAGCGAGCGTGACCGGGAGACGGCCAAGACACAGCCTCATCTCGCAATAGCGGCCTGTTTTCTCTGTCGGGCGGATTGGCCGTGCCGATCGGAGTGGGTAGTGCAGATCGGGAGATCGGGAGATCGGGAGATAAAGGGGGGCTACTGGCGGCCGAAGGCCTGAATGCCCGTTGAGACGACGTCATCACAGCGGTTCGTAATTGGATTTTCCGTCACCGCGATCGCAGCGATCTTCCTCACGAGTGGTTGCGCAGGGCGGCCAGCATCCTCACGGCGCTCGGAAATCAGAACCAATGGGCGCCGCGTGACGATCTGTATTGCCGCCTTATCTGATTGTTTCTTGCGATCCTGCATGTTTCTGTTGTCCGACAATCTGTCGACAAAGCACTATCCGAACTACCGGATTGACTGACTTTCCGGCGAAAGACCGTCGTCAGAGCATGTTCCTTGGAGTTGCCGAGATGCCCCTTCCGACGCATGGCCGTTTCGATTTCAGCCCGTTGCCCGCAAGACCCGACTATGCCTGGCCGAACGGCAAACGCCTTGCGGTTTACGTTGCACTGAATATCGAATCTTTCGGGTTCGGCGTGGAAATAGGACCGGTGCTGGGCAACCCGTTGCCGATGCCCGATCATCGCAACTGGTCGTGGCGGGAATACGGGAACCGGGTTGGCGTTTGGCGATTGCTGGATCTGTTCGATCAGCTCGAAATCCCGCTCGCTCATCAGGTCAACTCCTACCTCTACGACACCCATCCGGAGATCATGGAGGCGTTGCGTCAGCGCGACGACGAAATCGTCGCACACGGCCGTACAAACTCCGAGCAGCCCGGCATGCGCCCGGAGGCAGACGAGAAGGCCCTGATCGCCGAGGCGACTGCCGCAATCAAGAAGCATGAGGGGACCGCGCCGGCGGGTTGGATGACACCGCTGATGGCGGAGAGCCGTGTGACACCGGACCTGTTGAAGGAGGCGGGCTATCGCTTTCTCGTCGACTGGCCGTGTGACGATCAGCCGTATTGGATGCGGACCCGCGCGGGACCAATACTGAATATCCCCTACGCCGTCGAAACCAACGACTTCGTCCCGATTATTCACCTGCGGCACGACACCCAGACCTTTGTCGATGCCATGGTCCGGCAATTCGAGGAAATGGTCGAGCAAAGCGAGCATCAACCGCTTGTGCTGGCGATTTCGGTCCACACCTTCATCATGGGTCAGCCGCACCGCCTTCGCCTGCTGCGCGAGGGGCTTAAGCGTATTCGGAACCACCCACTTTTCGAACGCGTTTGGTTGACCAGACCCGGCGAGATCGCAAGCTATTGCGAGACATTGGAGCCGGGCATCGTTCCGGGCAGCTAGCGCCCGGAAACCGGAGTGATGGACACTGCCATCAGCACCAAGGACGTGCGGCTCGATCGTCTGACCCTGCATATTCTGAGCGCTGGAAGCGGCCCGCTGGCCATTTGCCTGCATGGCATAACGGCGAACGCATATGTGTTCGAGCCGCTGATGATGGCGCTTGCGCATCGGTTCCACGTCGTCAGCATCGACATGCGGGGACACGGTAGGAGCGAGAAACCGGCGACCGGATATAGCGCCGACGACTACGCCGACGATATTGAAGCGCTCACTACCCACTTCGCCGACGGGCCTGCCTTGTTGATCGGCCATGCGCTCGGCGCGCGCGACGCACTGGTTGCCGGCGCCCGAAACAATGGCCTGGTCGCCGGCGTCGTCGCCATCGACTTCACACCGTTCATCGAACCTGGTGTATTTGCGTCGCTGGAGCAGCGGATCGCGGGGGGCGACCGCCTGTTTGCCGGCGGGCGGGCGCTTCGCGCGGCGCTTCAAGAACGCTATCCATTGTTGCCTGATGACGCCATCGAACGACGCGCGGCCCACGGCTATACAGCCGAAGGCGCAGCGCTGCGCCCGCTGGCCGACCGGTCGGCGATGCGCGAGACGGCCGCCGGCCTGCACCGCGACATCGCGCCAGTCCTGGCCTCCATTGCGGTTCCGACATTGCTGATCCGCGGCGCGGCAAGCCGGTTCGTCTCAGAGGACGCTTGGAGACGCTCGCAGGCGCTGCGGCCGGACATCACCACGATTGAGATCCCCGGCGCCGATCACTACGCCGCGGAGGAGGCGCCAGGGCCGATTGCAGAGGCGATTATCGATTTTTGGCGGCAAAGCGTCGCTGGGCCTAAAACCCGCACACGCTGATCGCACTTGGCGGCCGGTCCTGCAGACCGACGATCGCGCATTGGGCTAGCCGCCTGGAAACCAGGTGCTAGAGCGCCGGGGTAAGCCGCTCAATGGCTTCGTCGACCGTCAATACATCGCCGAACGACACCAGAAAATTGTTGAGCGCGGCTGCGTGTTCTTCGTCGCTGAGTGTTGCCGTCGCATCGGAGAGCATGGCGACCCGGTAGCCCCGCATCGACGCGTCGCGCGCCGTTGTATCGCAGCACACATTGGTCTTGGTGCCGGCTACGAGCAGCATCTCGACGCCCGCCGCGCTCAAGGTCTCGTGCAACTCGGACGAGCCCGGGATCATCGCGCTGTACATGATTTTGCGAACGATCAAATCGTCGGCGTGGGGGACCAAACCCTCGAACAGCTCGAAGCCCGGGCTGTCTTCCGACAAGCTTTCAAGTCGCCTCGCAGCAACCTCGGGCGCGAGCTTGAACTCGTGGTGGGCGCGCCATTTTTCCAGCGCGCCGACGCTCGTCGTCTTCACCCATATCACCGTGCCGCCCGCGCTTCGGATGGCGGCCGCCATTCGATTGATGTTCGGTACGATCGTTCGGGCGACGGGGGCCTCGTTTGGAAAGCCTTGCGCAACGTAGTGATTCTGCATGTCGATGACGACCAAGGCCGACCGACCCGCGTCGATCGTTTCGACGATGTGCGCCTTTCCCTGAACCCGGTTGACGCGTTCTTTGATCGCGTCGGAGAGAATGAACCTATGCATACCGACCTTTGGCGCCGTTACGGCGGCGGGACGCGACCTTCATGCGATCGCATTCGCTGATATCAGATTAACATTCCCAACGTTCGACATATTTCCGACGAAGCGATCTGCCCGTGCTGTCGCTAGCCTACATTCTTTTGCAGCGCTGGAGGTTCAGTGATCGCATCACGACCCGTTTTAGCGCCTTGTGCGAGCAGGACGGTGCCCACGGCCATGGCCGCTGCCGCCTGTGTTGGATCGATCACGGGAACGCCGAGCTCGGTCTCCAGCGCCATTCGGTGTCGGGCCATGCCGGCGCAGCCCAGAATGATCGTATCGGCGCCGTCCAGATCACGCAATTCGCCGCCGATCGCCGCCAGCCGGTCATATGTCTTGCCCCCTTGGCCGGTCTCCGCCACGCTCAGGTCGACCGCCCGCTCGCCGGCCAATCGGTCCATCGCGCCCATCTGGCGCAGGTATCGAAGATGCCGGCGGATCGACACAGTCTTGATCGCGATCACCCCGAACCGATCGCCGCGCGCCGCTGCGGTCAGGACCGCGCATTCCTGGATTCCGAAAACCGGCTTGGCCGTCGCCTCGCGGCAGACATGGAGGCCCGGATCGGAATAGCAGGCGATAATGAAAGCGTCAGCGTCGGTGCGCTCGGCCACCAGCCGGCGAAGCGGCATCGTTACCGATTCAACATCGGCCTGGCTCTCGATGCCGAAGGGGCCTTCCGCCAGCGTTTCGCACTGGATTTCCGGGCCGCCTGGCAGACGGAGCGGATCGAGCGCCTGCGATATCCCTTCGGTTACATCGGCGTTCGAGTTGGGATTGATGACGAGGACGGTCTTGTCCGTGCCGGCCATGTCCTGAGCCCTCCTACAATAGATCGGCGTCGAAATTTCGCGCCGGATCGAGCTCCGGCGCGAGGTTGCTCGCCGATCGCTGCCGCTTGGCCGGCTGGCGCTCCAGAAACGTGCCCGAGCCACGATCGGCCTTTAGCGTCTCGTCTTCGACGACCACCCGCCCACGGCTGATCACGGTGCGGGGCCATCCGGTCACTACCCGCCCCTCGTAAGGCGTGTAATCGACATTATCGTGCAGGAATTCATGCGAAATCTTGCGCTCCCATTTGGGATCCCAGATCGCCAGGTCGGCGTCCGAGCCCACCGCGATCGTGCCCTTACGGGGGTGAATGCCATAAATCTTGGCAGGATTGGTCGAGGTCAGCGCAACGAACTCGTTGAGCGTCAGCCGGCCTTTGCCGACGCCTTCGGAAAACAACAGCGGCATGCGCACTTCAAGGCCCGGAACGCCATTGGCGATCTGCTTGAACGTTGGGTTGGCGCCGGCATTGAGCTTGCCGCTTTCATCGAACCGGTATGGCGCATGATCGGATGAGTAGACCTGGAACGTACCGTTCTTGAGGCCGCGCCAGATCGCTTCCTGCGCGGCTTCGTCGCGCGGCGGCGGCGAACAGCAAAACTTGGCGCCCTCCATGCCCTCGCGGTCGAGATCCTTGGCGGTCAGAAAGAGATATTGCGGGCAGGTCTCGCCGTAGATCTCCACCCCGTTGTTGCGCGCGTCAAGGATCGCCGCTGCCGCCTCAGGCGCGGATACATGGACGATCAAAAGCGGCGCATCGATCAGCCGGGCAAGGTCGATCGCGCGCCGCGAAGCCTCGCTCTCGGCGATCTGGGCATGGCTGATGGCGTGATACTTGGGTGCGGTGTAGCCGCGCGTCAGCAGGCGCTCGGTGATCCAGGAGATCACATCGTCGTTTTCGGCATGGACCATGGTCATGGCGCCGTGCGTGCGGGCCAATGCCAGGACCTCCAGCATCTCCCGGTCACTGATCTTCAGCGCCGCATAGGTCATGTAAACCTTGAAGGAGATATAGCCGTCCATGATCAGGGCCGGCAGTTCCTGCCCCAGGACTTGCTCTGTGGGATCAGACACGATGAGGTGGAAGGCGTAGTCGATGACGCATTTGGGTCCGGCGCGCTCATGGGCCGACTTGACGATGTCACGTAAGCTCTGGCCGCGATGCTGGGCGGCGAATGGCATGATCGTGGTCGTGCCGCCGAAGGCTGCGGAAACGCTGCCGGAATAGAAGTCATCCGCGGTCATCAGCTTGAACGAGGACTCTTGCTCGATGTGGCAATGTGCGTCGACCCCGCCTGGCAGCACCAGCATGTCTTTCGCATCGAGTGTCCGTTCGGCTGAGCCCAGGTCGTGGCCGAGCGCCACGATACGGCCGTCACGAACCCCGATGTCAGCCCCGAACGTGTCGCTCGCGGTGGCGATCGTCCCGTTTTTTATGATCAGATCAAATGCAGCCATTCATCGCCTCCCTGCAGACACCGGCGTCAGACCGAACGGATCGCGCCGCCGTCACAACGGACGACACTACCTGTAACGTAGCTCGCCGGTTCGCTGGCCAAGAAAGCGGCAACCGCGGCGAACTCATCGACCCGGCCGTAGCGCCCGGCGGGAATCGTAGCCCGCGATGCCGTAGCGATCTCGGCCACGCTCTTGTCCTGCCGCTTGGCGGCAGCCGCGTCGAGTTCGTCGACGCGTTCTGTATGGATCCGGCCAGGCACAACGATATTGACCGTGATCCCATCCCCGGCAACTTCGCTGGCAAGGGTCTTCGACCAGCCGACGAGCGCCGAACGCAGTGCGTTGGAGAGCCCCAGATTGGGGATCGGCTGAATGACGCCGGATGAAGCCACGGTGACGATGCGCCCCCAGCCGGCGGTCCGCATGCCGGGGAGGCAGCGATTGGTGATGTCGACCAGCCCGACGACCATGGCGTCGAACTGTTTTTGCCAGACGCCCGTTTCCGGCGCGGTAACCGGACCAGGCGGCGGGCCGCCGGTGTTGTTGATCAATATGTCGACGCCGCCCAACTTATCCTGCGCCGCCGCGTGCAGCGCTTCCATGCTATCCGGCTCGCTGAGATCGATAGCGATGTGTGAGGCTTCGCCCGCGCCGCGGGCTGAGATCGACGCGGCGGCCACTTCGAGCCGATCCTCAGACCGCCCGCAAAGCAGCACATTGGCCCCGTCAACCGCGAGTGCCTCGGCTATCCCAAGTCCAATACCGCGACTGGAGGCGAGGACGAGGGCGCGTTTTCCACTGATGCCAAGATCCATCAGCTGAGCGCCTCTACGCGGCGTTCCTGCCGCGCGATCAAACGCGTCAGCTCTTCTTGATCCTCAGCGCTGAGCGAGGGACCAGGTGCCCGCGTCTTGGCGCTGGCGATGATGCCGCGGCGGCGCAGGACCTCTTTGCGAACTGCCAGCCCGTATCCAGGCTGCTGCTCATGGCGCACCAGCGGCAGATAGGCATCGAACAAATCTTCCGCCGCCTCGATATCGCCCGAAGTAAATTTCTGTACGACGCCAATCAACATTTCCGGATAAGCGAAACCGGTCATGGCGCCGTCCGCCCCGCGAGCCAGTTCCTGAGGCAGATATATGCCGCCATTGCCAACCAGGATCGAAACGCGCCTCGTCTCGCCGGCGCGGGCTGCTGCGACGATGCGCGACAGCTTGCCCAGGCCAGGGCAGTCTTCGTGCTTCAGCATCACCAGCTGCGGAAAATCGGAAATCATCCGGTGCAGACAGTCGACCGAGATGTGAACACCCGTCGTTTGCGGATAGTCCTGATAGCAAACCGGCACATCGTTTCCGAGCGCGGCGAACACCTGCTCATAATAGCGATAGATCTTCTCTTCGGTGTTGAGACCCGCGATCGGCGCGATCATCACGCCGGCGGCCCCGACGCCCATGCTGAACTCGGAGAGGCGGCGCAGATTGTCGGTCCCGGGACTGGACACGCCGACGATGACCGGGATGCGGCCAGATACCCGGCCGAGAACCTGGCTGACGAACTGCTCGGATTCTTCTGGCGCTAGTTTGGGAGCTTCACCCATCATGCCGAGGATGGTCATGCCCGAAACGCCGCTCTCCAGGTAGAAGTCGACAAGTTTATCGGTGCTTTCCAAATCGAGCGACCCATCCTCGCCAAACGGTGTGGCGGCAATGATGTAAACCCCCTTGGCGTCCTCGCTCAGTCGCACACTCGTCATTCATTCACTCCTGGCTCTGTGCGGTCGCAACTGGCGGCACCGCCGCGCGGTTGGCAGGTGGGCAGCTAGTTCGACGGCTCGACAACGCCGGTCTGCTCGACAATCAGGCCGTAATGCTCGACGCGCCGGTGGCGTGCGAAGTCGAAGATGGTCTTCTTTCCGAAGGTGCTGGCGTCGAGGTCGCAGGCGTGCACGATCAGTTCGTCCGCCTCGGTCTTGGTCTCTATGGCGATCTCGCCATCAGGATTGACGATCATGGTGCCGCCGATCAGCGGATGACCGTCCTCGACGCCTGCTTTGGCAACTGCGACGACCCAGGTGCTGTTCTGGTATGCCCCTGATTGCAAGCAAAGGCGGTGGTGGAAAAGCCGCTTCTCAGGCCCTTCGCCGCCGTTCTGCGAATTGACCGAGGGGGTGTTGAAACCGAGCAGGACCAATTCCACGCCCTGGAGGCCCAGCACCCGATAGGTCTCCGGCCAGCGGCGGTCGTTGCAGATGCACATACCGACAATTCCGCCCAGCGCACGCCAGACAGGAAAGCCAAGGTCGCCCGGCTCGAAATAGCGTTTCTCCAGGTGTTGGAAGGCACGCTCGGGGTCGAACTCCGCGTGTCCAGGGAGGTGCACCTTGCGGTACTTGCCGACAACATTTGCGTCCTTGTCGGTCAGGATCGAGGTATTGAAATGATGCCCGTCAGGCGTGAGCTCACCGTAGCCGAACGACATCGCCATTTGGCAGGCGCGCGCCCTGTCGAAGAGCGGCTGCGTCTCGGGGCCGGGCATTTCTGCCTCGAACCAACGATCGACCTCGATCTGGTCATCCATAAGCCAACGCGGAAAGAACGTCGTCAGCGTGAGCTCGGGATAGACGATCAGATCACAGCCCGCTTGATGGGCACGATCCATAAGCGTGACCATGCGCTCGACGACCATCTTGCGGTCGTCGGCCTTCTGTATCGGACCCAGCTGCGCCGCGCCTATGACAATCTCTCGCATAGCCGAATTCCTCAAATCCTGACCGTCCTAGGTGCTCATACGGTGTTCAAGCCGGCCCAACAGACGAACCACGGGCAACAGCAAGATCAGATATATCGCCGCCGCCATGACGATGGGCGAGGCATTGTAGGTGACCGACCGCGCCATGTCGGCTGAATAGAGCAATTCGTGAAAGGCCACCACGCTGGCGAGCGAGGTCAGTTTCACGACCTCGATCGTGTTGCTCAACAGATCGGGCAATACGTTGCGAACAGCTTGCGGCAAGACCACATAAACCGTGGCCTGAAAACTGGAGAGACCGGTGGAGCGCGCGGCCTCCGTCTGGCCTGCGCCGATGCTCTCGATACCGGCGCGGTAGACTTCACCGTAATAGGCTGAGTTGTTCAATAAAAAGGCGACACAGACCGCCAAGAACGGGCTGAAGCGGATGCCGGCGAAGGGTAATCCCTCCTTGACGAAGATCAGCAACACCAGCGGCGGTATTGCGCGGAAGAAATCGACGAAGACGATCGTCGCCCAGCGCACGGCCCGATATCGCGAGAGGTTGGCGAGCGCTACGACGAGACCGCCAATGAGCCCGAGCGGAATGACCGCAAGACACAATAGCAGCGTCATGAGCAGCCCGCGCCACACGATCGGCCAAGCCTGAAGCATAACGTCCAAATTGAAGAACTGTTGGATGAGCGCTTCCATCAGTTCTTTTTCCACGCGAACCGGGTCTCAATCCAACGACCGAGATAGACCACCGGTAGGAACAGCAACACATATGCGACCGCGCCGACAAACAAGGGCGAGGCGTTGCCGGAGAACGATACGGCGGTGGTCGCTTCGTTCATGATTTCCGCCACTCCGATCACAGTGCCGAGCGCGGTGTTCTTGGTGATCGCGATTGTCCGGTTGGTCAGCGGCGGAATGGTCATGCGCACCGCTTGCGGCATCACGACGTAGAGGAGCGCCTGGGTATAGCCCAGCCCGGTTGAGCGGGCGGCCTGCCACTGGCCTTTGTCGACCGACAGCAATCCGGCCCAGAAAATCTCTTCCGCAAACGCGGCGAGCACGAGCGTGAGCACCAGCCATACGACGACGAAACCGCCCATGTTGATGCCGATATTCGGCAATCCAAAATAGATCAGAAGGATCAGCACCAGAGGCGGCAGCGACCGCAGTGTGTCGACGAGCGCCACGATCATCCAGTTGACCAAAGTGATGCGGTAGGATCGCACCACCGCCAGCAGAAGCCCCAAAGCGATCCCGCTGATCACCACCAAGATGGCAATTTGGATGGTCACGATGACGCCGCGGCCGATCGCGGGCAGGTACTGGAGGATCACTTCCCAGTTGAGAAAGGCTTCCGCGAATGATGACATGGCCCGCCTTCCTTGCGCGCCTCAGTGGTCGACTTGTTGCAGGAATTCGCGGGTGCGCTTGTGCTGGGCGTTGCCGAACATGTCCTTTGGTGCACCTTCCTCAACGATTACGCCTTGATCCATGAAGACGATCCGGTCAGCGGCGTTGCGGGCAAATCGCATTTCGTGGCTGACAACCAGCATGGTCATTCCGGCATCCTTCATGTCTTTCATAACGTTGAGCACGTCGCCAACCAGCTCGGGATCGAGCGCGCTGGTCGGTTCGTCGAACAGCATCACTTTGGGCTCGAGCGCAAGCGCACGAGCGATCGCGACGCGTTGCTGCTGCCCGCCGGAGAGTTCATTTGGATAGCTTTGGGCTTTGTCGACCAGACCGACGCGCTGCAGCGCGGCCATCGCCAATTCACCTGCCTCCGCCCGCGATCTCTTCGAGACCTTTCGCAGCGCCAGCGAGACGTTGGCGAGCGCGGAGAGGTGCGGATAAAGATTGAACGACTGAAACACCATGCCGATGCGCTGGCGAAACTTGTTGAGGTTGACTTTGGGTGCGGTGATCTCGGTGCCATCGACGAAAACCTGGCCCTTGACCGGCTCCTCAAGGCGATTGCAGCAACGCAGCAACGTGCTCTTGCCCGACCCTGACGGGCCGATGACGAAAACGAGCTCCCGCTCGGCGATCGCAAGGTTGATACCTTTCAAGACCTCCAGCGTGCCGAAGGCCATATGGAGGTCGACAACCTGTAGCATGATGTTGGGCTGGGGCAATCTCGCACGTCTTCCTGGTCAGCCGGCGTTGCCGCATGCTTCGCTTTCGACGGCGAGCGCGAGAACCGTAGATCCGGTGCCTGGCATGGGGCTCGGCGGAGACAAACCCGCCGAGCCCCTGGCCGTTAGGTCAGTTGCACGCCATCGCTTTCTTGGCCGCCTGATGGCCGCGGAAGCCGGGCACGCCGTAACCTGCAAAGACAGTCACAGCGGCGTCGCCTGCTTTGGGCGTCGTGCCGAACCATTTTTGCGACATTTTGGTCATCGTGCCGTCCTTCTTCATGCACTCGATGACCGCCTCGACCTTGTTGCGCATCTTAAAGTCGTTCTTGCGGAACGGCATGGCGAACACCTTGCCGGTCGAATGTAAGTAGGACAGCTTCAGGCGCGAGTTCTTCTTGACCGCCCAGGCTATCGCCGTATTGCCGGCCACGTTCGCAAAGGCGCGGCCTGCGAGCACCGCCTGCACCGCATCAGTGGTGGTGCCGTAGGATTGGACCTTCCAGCCGACTTTACCGATTAGCCCGCGGGCCCACCTGTCGTACACCGCGCCTTTGTTGACGGCGATGACCTTGCCCTTGAAATCGGACAGCTTGGTTACATTCGGCGCGTCCTTACGGACAAGAAACTGGTAGTCGGTGTTGAGGTAGCCCTCGGTGAAGAGCAGGTTCTTGGAGCGCTCCTTGGTGACCGTGGTCGGCGCCACGATGAAATCATAGGTCCCCGCCTGCAGCGCCGGCAAAAGCCCGGACCACTGGGTTGCAGTGATCTCGATTTTGCGCTTGAGCCTGCGGCCGATCTCATTGGCCAGATCGACGTTGAAACCTTCGATACCGCCGCTGAGCTTCGGCATCGCGTGGGGCGCGAACGTGCCGTCGAGAGCTACCCTGAGCGGTCGCTCTGCTGCTTGGGTTCCCAACGCGGCGAATGAGACAGCTATAGCGGCTAGTCCAAAAGTACGAATTGTATGTTTCATAGTCTCCTCCTCTATCGGCCCCAGCGTTTGGCGCGTTGGTTGTTCAACGGCCTTAGGGGGTTCGTGCGCTTGACCGTCGTTGCCTGCCTATACCGCCAAGCTGACAAGCCAAGCTTTCTTGCGGATTACTCCCCCGCTGTGTCGAAGGTAGCAGCTAAGGCGCTCTGATTTACAACAAAATTGGTACATTGTTTCAGCTACCGATATGGCAAGGTCCCTAGTGGATCTATGCGTGCCAACCTTTGGCGCTTACCAGGCAGCTGAATGCGACCGTCTTGAGATCGCCTTCGTATGGGTCAAATTAGCATTTCAATTGTCCGACAGTATGTCGAAATAGCAATCAGTGGGCTCAAGCTTAGCGCGTGTTACCGGACCAAAACCGGAACATTTTTCGATCGCCAGTTGGTTAAAACGAACCGAGAAGAAATCTGGGTTTTCTGTGCGGTTCAAGGACAGCCTAAAGCGGCAAGTTCAACCGAACGACCGATGGTTTGAGGGCAAACTGCTCGGCAGGGCGCCGGCGCGGGCGCTATGCGGCACCATTGCCCACTTTCGGCACGGTGAGCGAGAACCAATCGGTGGTACGCACGTAATTTCGTCCAAAGAGCCGTCCGACGGGACGGTATCGGCTCCAGTCGACCCGCATCGTCTCGGTGTCGATGAGCTCGTCGCGAATGTGCATCATCAGAATTTCGCCGACCACCAGGTTGCGCATGTTCGACAGTTCCAGCGTGACATGTCGTCGGCATTCAAAGCTCACGGGCGCGCGGCAAATACGATTGGCGGCGACGGCCTCGGCCGGCTCCGAATCCAGACCGGCAAACGTCAGTTCGCTTTGGTCGGACGGCAAATCGGCGGCGCAGCGGACCATCGCTTCCGCCATATCTTCGTCGACAAGATTGACCACGAACTCCCCTGAGGCGCGGATGTTGCTTGTGGTGTCTTTCAAAACACCCCCTTCGCGCCCTTCCAGGCCCAGAACGAGGATCGGAGGCTCTTCGCCCATAACATTGAAGAAGCTGAAAGGGGCGGCGTTATCCACACCGTCGGTCGATCGGGTTGACACCAGGGCGATTGGTCGCGGTGTGACGGTCGCCGTCAGCAACTTGTAACGAATCCGTGGAGCGAGCGAGGTGAAATCGATGATCATTCTTTGCGCCTCATCGCAACTCTAGGAATACACGCGGCATCCATGGCCGTGCCGGAACAGTTCGGCTCGGGCCATTTAGGAGCGTTTCATAGCGCCCGTCGATATGGAAATCGTTTGGCGAAATCTATGGTTCGCGTCGGCTGATCCGCGTCGCGGTGATGTTGTATGGCCGCTATCGCTCTATAGCAGAGGTCGTTGCCGAAACCTTGCGCATGATCCAGGAAGATCCGGTTCATGGGATTTGCGGCCAGATTCCTTAGGTTACTCCGCCATGTGCAAGGGCGGGCGATGCTCGTACGGAGAATTCAGGTACGTTAGTTTGGCGCAACCCATGATCCATATCGGTGCCGAGCATGCAGACGAAAGTACTCTCCGAGGTCAAAGCCCAGCGCGGAAACACGCTTCGCTGCAAAGGCTGGAAGCAGGAAACGATCCTCCGCATGCTGGAGAACAACCTCGAGAACGGCCAAGACCCGCAGCGCCTGGTTGTCTATGGCGGGGTCGCCAAGGCCGCCCGGAACTGGGAAAGCTACCATGCGATCGTTGCAACGCTGAAAGCGCTTGAGAACGACGAGACGCTCGTCGTTCAGGCCGGTATGCCGGTTGCAGTCTTCAAGACCCATCGACTGGCGCCCCGCGTCGTTTTGGGCCTGTCGAATGTCATCAACGCCACCTGGCCAAAGTTCTACGACTTGATGGACAGGAACCTGACGACGTTCTCGTCCTACACGGCCGGGCCTTGGGAGTACATCGGCAGTCAGGGCGTGGTGGAGGGAACCTTCGAAACGCTGGCGTGCATTGCCGACGAGAAATTCGGCGGCGATTTGCGTGGCCGGGTCTTCTTCACGGGAGGCCTCGGCGGCATGGGCCGCTCGCAGCCCAAAGCGATGTCGATGCACGGCGGGGTAAGCGTTACCGTCGAGGTCCGCGGTGGCGTCATCGCGCGCTGCCTCGCCGACGGCTGGGCTGATGTCGAGGCGGACAACCTCGATCATGCGATCGCGATGGCGCAAGAGGCCGCCCACGCACGAAAGCCACTTGGCATCGTGGTCTGCGCCAACATGGTCGATATCTGCGAGGAGGCCATCGAGAAGGCGTGGTACCCGGACGTGGTCACCGAGATGTGTCCGTTCCACGACCCGTTCGCTGTGGTCCCGTCCGGCCTTACCCCGGACGAGGCCGAGGCGCTGCGCAAGCGTTCACGCGATGCCTATCTCGCCGAGTCGCGAAAATCGATCTTGCGAATGGTCAAGGCCATGAACCGGTTCTTCGACTCGGAATCGGAGGTTTTCGAGTACGGCACATTCGTTCGCAAAGAAGCCGTCGATGCCGGCATGTCGCGCGACGAGGCCTTCCGCTACCCGGGCTTCGTATCGCGCTATTGGCGCCCGAGCTTTTTCGAGCAAGGCCGGGGGCCGTTTCGCTGGACCTGCATCTCGGGGGATGTGGCGGATCAGACGCGGTTGGATGACCTGGTGCTGGAACTCTTTCCTGATTGCCCGATCACCCAGCGCTGGATCCCCCTGGCGCGCGAGGCGTTGCCGATCGAAGGTCTGCCGGCGCGGACCTGTTTCCTGGGATTTGGGCAGCGCAAAGCCTTTGGTCTGGCGGTCAACGAGCTGATCAGACAGGGTAAGATCGTCGGACCGGTCGCCTTCTCGCGCGACAATCTGGACGCCGGCTCGATTGCCAATCCGGCGATGGAAACCGAAGACATGAAGGACGGCTCCGACGCCATTGCCGATTGGCCTTTTCTGAATGCGCTGCTCAATACCGCGGCGATGGCCGACTTGGTATCGATCCAAGCCAACGGCACCATGGGGGTCTCCCATCATACGGGGTGCACGATCATCGCGGACGGATCGGAGGAAGCCGATCTCCGTCTCGAGGCCGCCCTGACCACAGACGTGGGCATCGGCATCGTGCGCTATGCGCAATCCGGCTACGAGATCGCGCGATCGGTCGCAGAAGGCCAGGGGCCGCTCACCACGGATCGCATCAAGGTGCCGCTGTGGTGGACCCCCGAGGCGACGTTTGGCCCCGAGGACTAGGCCCGGGCGATGACGAAACGGGGCGCCGGACCAAACCGCACCATCATTCGAGGCGGCCGTGTATTGGATACGCTGCGGATGGAGGCGCCGCATCGCGACGTGCTCGTGAAAAACAGCGTCATCGAGGCGGTTGAGTCCCCGGGATCGGCGGCACCCGATGACGCGGTCCCGCTCGATGCCTCAGACCGGCTTTTGATCCCCGGCCTGATCAATACCCACACGCATGGCCATGGCTCGCTTGGGCGGGGACAAGGCGATCGATGGACACTTGAGCTTCTCTTGAACGCCGGCCCATGGATCAGCGGCCAGCGTACACTTGAGGACAAACGGCTTGCCGCGCAGTTGAATGCGGCGGAGATGGTGCTGAAGGGCTGCACCGCTTGCTACGATCTCTATTTCGAGTTTCCCACACCAAGCATTGCGGGCATCGATGCCGTTGCCGACGGGTATCGTGATATCGGTATGCGCGCGGTCATCGCCCCAATGGCCGCAGACCGAAGCCTATACGAAGCCATCCCGGAATTGATGGAGACCCTTCCCGACGGCTTGCGACAGCAGGCCGAAAGTCTTGCCCTGGCCCCCGCCGAAGCGACCCTGGAGGCCAGCCGGGCGCTGCTCGAAAATTGGCGCCACGATCGGGATGTCCTTTCGCCCGCGATCGCACCGACGATCCCTCAGCATTGCTCTGACGAGTTCCTATTGGCGAGCCGAGACATGGCAAGGGATTATGGCGTCGGGCTGCACATGCACCTGGCGGAATCAAAAGTTCAAGCGCAGGTCGGCAAAGCCCGATACGGCAAGACCCAGACCGCCCACCTTCATGATCTGGGCCTCCTGGGCCCAAACTTCGTCGGCGCGCATTGCGTTTGGCTCGAAGACGATGACGTCCGGCGGATGGCGGATACTGGGTCCGCGATCACGCATCAGCCGGGCTGCAATCTTCGGATCGGATCGGGCATTGCGCCGGTGCGCAAGTTCATCGATGCGGACATCGCCGTCGGCATCGGTACCGACGGTTCGAACGCATCCGACAACCAGAACATGTTCGAGGCCATCCGCCTCGCGGCAAACGTCTCGCGTGTCATGGACGCCGATCATGCGCGTTGGATATCAGCCCCCGAGGCGTTGGCCATAGGAACCCTGGGCGGCGCCCGTCTGCTCGGTTACGAAGGGCGCCTCGGGCGTATCGAGCGCGGCTATCTGGCCGATATCGTGTTCCTTGATCTTGGCAGCGTGAACTATGTGCCACTCAACGATCCGGTGCGGCAGTTGGTCAATTGCGAAGACGCCACCGCGGTCGACACGGTCATGATCGACGGCAGGATTGTGGTCAAAGGCAAATCGTTCACGGCATTCGACTTTCCCAAATTGCGCCGCGACGTTGAATCCGCCATGCAACGCCTCAACGAAACCACGATGGCGAACCGAGCTCTGGCAGAGCAACTCGAACCACTGGTCGCTAGCTATTGCAGTGGTCTGGCGCGGGCGCCCTACCCGGTACGCCGGACCCTCCATTGCTTGTCTTGCTGACCAAGGAAAAAGCACTGTCGCGTGACCTTGCCAGCAGGCACCGAAGGAACTGCCGGAACGCAGCATAGGGGTTGCTTTCCATGGCGAATTCAGTCCGTTGGCGCGCGCCGTCCATGCGGCCCCGCGGCTCTAGCCTAGCCCCATCTGCTCGAGGATCGCCTGCGTCAGCGGGCTGTCTTGCTTGGTCAGTTCCCAAAATATCGAGAAATGGTCGTGGCCGGGCATGTCGACAAATCGGTAGGGGCTGCCTGCCGCTTTCAGCACCGGCTCGTAGGCCGCCCACTGGTCGAGGAAGCCCTGGGTTTCGTCGCCGCCATAGGTGGGCAGCACCGGGCAGGGATGGTTGGGCGGTTGATGGACCGGCGAGCCGCGGTCAACTTGGGCATCGTCCAGATGTAGGTCCGATTGCAGGTAGCAATGGCGGATCGGGTCGAGGTCATAGAGACCGGAAATTGGGGTGGCACCCTTAATGACGTCTTTGGGCAGGCCGTAGTCGCCGGCCCAGTCCGTCGCCATCAGCATGGCCACCAGATGGCCGCCGGCGGAATGGCCGGAGATGAAGATGCGCTCCGGGTCCGCGCCGTGCCGCTCTGCGTTGCGGTATATCCACGCGATCGCCGCCCGGCACTGGTGGACGATCACGTCGATGGTGACCGCCGGGCACAGCGTGTAGCTGTTGACCATGACGGTGGCGCCCGCCGGTTGCAGTCCCAGCGCCGCGCAGGCGAAGCGGTCCTTGTAGAAAGCGCGCCAGTATCCGCCATGAATGAAGAGATGCACCGGCGCGCCCGCCTGCGCCGCCGGAAAGATATCCAGCACCTGGTCCTTGTGCGGACCATAAGGCACGTCGCGAGGGCCCGGGATCGCCGCCAAAGCCTCGTTGCTCGCGGCCTCGTAGCGCTCCACCCAATCGGCATAGTTGGGCACCGCGCTGCCGGCGTTGTAGGCGTTATCCAGGGTCTGCTGGTCCATGCCGCCGTAGATATTTTCGCTCATCGCTCGCTCGCGCCAATTCTGCTGTGTGGTTGGGTCTTTGCCCCGAGGTTAGCGCCGTGTCGACCACTCGAGATCCGGTCATTGCGGGGCAACCACGGTACGGAAACCGGCTTCGCCTCCGGCAATCTGCCTGGATCGCCTCCGGCAATCTGAAAGATGTCGGATCTTCGAGCGACACCCCGAATTGAGATAAAACCTGCGCCATGACTGTTGAGCAAATCGGTCGGGTTACAGCACACGTCGATCGGGCGGCGCCTAATCCTTGCGGACCAGCTTCTTGAGCGCGTCCTGGAGCTCATTGAGGTCTGCTCCCTCAAAGCCCACGTCCTTCAGAAGCTGATCGAGAACCGGGCCATAGGCGCGGTAGCGCAAGGCGCTGTTGACGATCTCGTCGGACAGTCCGCGTTCGCCGGACGGGGCGCTCTCGCCGCTTTGGCCCTGCGGCACGAGGCCATCCATCTGCACGATCTTGATCCCGTCGATCCGCTCCATCGGCTTCACGCTCTCGGCGATGATCCCGCGCAGGTGCTCGATGACCGTGAGGCGGACTTTCATCTCGATCAGCTCGGGGCTGAGGGCGCCATCGGCATCGTGCATGGCGCGGCGGGCGGCGGCCTCGATGCTACTGCGTAGCTCGAGCGCGTTGGCGCGCAGCTTGTCGGCCTCCGCATCGGCCTCGGCCAGTGCCCGGATCCGGTCTGCCTCGCTTGCCGATTGGGCGCGGTTCGCTTCGGCGGTTTCCTCCGCCGCCTGACGCTTGGCCGTCGCCGCGGCGACCGTGGTTATGGTTTCGCGCTCCGCGGACTTGTGGGCATCGACTATGTCGATCTGCTTTTCGCGCTCGGCCCGCTCCACCTCGCGAACGGTCGCGACGGCTTCTTCGGCTTGGATCGCATCGGCGCGGGCGACTTCCGCTTCGGCGCGGACCTTGCTCTGCTCTTTCGATTTCTTATCGAGCTCAATGCTGCGGTTGTGACGGGCGAGTTCGACGGCGATGTCGCGCTCGATGTCGCGTTCGCGGATTTCCTGTTCCATCGCAATGCGGCGCGCCTCAATTTCCTGTTCGCTGGCGATCCGGGCCAGATCGACCTCCTGGCTAGAGGAAATCTTGGCCTCCTCGGTCTCGCGCGTTTTCTGCGCTTCACGAGTGGCGACCTCGCTTTGCTGCTCCGCCCGCCGGACCGCGATCTCGCGCTCCTGCTCCAGTCGCGCGAATTCCTCCTCGCGGGCGATCTGGAGTTTCTCCTGCTCAGCCTTCAAGTTCCGGGTCTGGATTTCGATCTCGGCATCCTGCTCGATCTCATTCCGCTGCTTGCGGCGCGTTTCGATTTCTTGGGTCAGCTTGGTCAGGCCCTCGGCATCGAAAGCGTTCTGCGGGTTGAAATGATCCCGGTCGGTCTGGTCGAGGCTGGTGAGCGACACGGCCTGCAGCTCCAGTCCATTGGCATGCAGGTCTTCTTCGAGCGCGGCTTTGACCCGCCGCACGAACTCAATGCGTTTCTCGTGCAGTTCCTCCAGCGACATCTCCGCTGCGACCGCACGTAGCGCATCAATGAGCCGGCCTTCGATCAGCTCCTTCAGGAGCTCGACCCTGAGCGTCTTCGTGCCCAATGTTTGCGCCGCCGTAGCGACAGCGTCGCGGTCGGCGCCGACCCGGATCAGAAAATCCGCGGAAACGTCGACGCGCATCCGGTCCCGCGTGATCAGGGCGCTGCGCTCGGCCCGCATCACATCGATGCGCATGGTGTTCATGTTGACTTGGATCGTGTCGTGCAGGACCGGCAGTACCAGGGCGCCGCCATTCAACACCGTCTTCTGGCCGCCGAAACCCGTTCGCACGAAAGACAACTCCTTGGTCGCGCGCCGGTAGAGCCACCAGAACAGGAGCCACAGGACGACGATCGCGATCAACGCGGCGACGACGGCAACGACCAAAGTCCCAAGCTTCACGGGCACCTCCCCATCTTATCTCCCCTCCGCAGCCCCACGAACCCGCGTCCGGTGGCGGGAGACCACTCCGCTGCCGGTCCTTCGATCTGACAGTATCTTGGCGCTCGCTCGGGCGATCCCGGTCGGCATGATGGCCGGATTAAGCCAAGTTCGCCAATACTTTGTTTTGCATCCCTGTCATGGACGGTACGCCGGCAATGCGCCGCTTAGCGGTTTGACCAAGCCGCAATCGCGGCTACAGTATCCGCCGAAATGTGTGCGATCGAAGGGAGGCGCGGATAGATGGCCCAAGGAGAGATCATCGCCGGATTTCTGGCGCCGCATCCCCCGCATCTCGTCTACGGAGAGAACCCGCCACAGAACGAGCCGCGTTCGCAAGGCGGGTGGGAGCCCTTGCGATGGGCGTATGAGCGCGCGCGTCAGAGCCTTGAGGAGCTAAAGCCCGACGTCCTGCTGGTTCACTCGCCGCACTGGATCACCCAGGTCGGACACCATTTTCTGGGCGTCCCGCATCTGTCGGGAAAATCGGTCGACCCGATCTTTCCGAACCTGTTTCGGTACACCTTCGAGCTGGATGTTGATGTCGAGTTGGCGGAAGCCTGCTGCGAGCTCGCACGAAAGCGGGGCCTGACCGCGAAGATGATGCGCAACCCCAAGTTTCGCGTCGATTACGGCACCATCACGACGCTGCATATGATCCGCCCGCAATGGGACATTCCAGTTGTCGGTATCTCCGCCAACAACTCGCCCTACTACCTGACGACCGAAGAGGGCCTGGAGGAGATGGACACGCTCGGCAAGGCGACGCGCGAGGCGATCGAAGCGAGTGGGCGCCGCGCCGTATTGCTGGCGTCGAATACCTTGTGTCACCTGCATTTTCATGAGGAACCGGACGTACCCGAAGATATGTCTCGCGAGCACCCTCAAAACTATGAAGGGTACAAATGGGATATGCGGATCATCGATTTGCTCCGCCAAGGCAAGACCAGCGAGGTGTTTCGCCTGCTGCCGCAATTCATCGAAGAGTCGTTTGCCGAAGTGAAATCGGGCGCCTTCACATGGATGTTCGCGGCTATGGGCTATCCGGAACTTCCTGGCGAACTCCACGGCTACGGCACGGTGATCGGCACCGGGAATGCGGTGATGGAATGGAATCTGGTGAAGGCCGGCCTTGCCGGCGGGCGCCCGGTTGGATCAACCGCGCCCCATCAGGCGGCCTAGTGGGCCCACACCGCTCCACTAGCGGCGAGGCATCTGCGTCATGACGGTGGTCTCGGCTTTTCTGGTGCCGGGGTCGCCGCTGCATTTCCTGCGCCCTGACAATCCACCGTGGAAACCCATCATTGATGGCTATGAGCGCGCGGCACGGGCATTGGCGATGTCACGTCCCGACGCCGTATTGCTTTATTCCACGCAGTGGATGGCCGTGCTGGACGCGCTCTGGCAGGTTCGCCCGCACCTGACCGGTCTGCACGTTGACGAAAACTGGCACGAGTTCGGAGAACTCGCCTTCGATATTCGCGTGGATGTCAATCTTGCCTCGGCCTGCGTTGAGGCCACCAAGAACGCCGGAATTACCTCCAAGGGCGTGGATTACGATCAGTTCCCGGTGGATAGTGGGACCATCGTAGCCTGCAAATTGCTCGATCCAGACGGGCGTTTCCCGTTCGTGATGGCGGCGAACAACCTCTACCACGACGCTGCCACTACAACACGGATGGCGGAAATCGCCGCCGGCATCGCGCGAACCCAGAACAAGAAGGTCGCCGTGGTCGGCGTCGGCGGGCTCTCGGGCACGGTATTCCGCCAAGGGATTGCCATTGAGGAGGACCGGATCGCCTCGGAATCTGATGACACTTGGAACCGGCGCGTATTAGGCTTGATCGAGAAAGGCGAAACACAACAGGTCAACGATATCAGCGCCGCCTATGCAGAGGAGGCGCGCGTCGATATGGGGTTCAAACATCTCGCCTGGATCAACGGCGCGATCGGCGGCCGCTACTTCGGCGCACGGGTGCACGGCTACGGACCAGCCTACGGCGGCGGCGCCGCGGTCGTTGAGTTCAAGCTCTAGGGATTTCGAGCTCTAGGGAAACAACGTTCTTGAGGAATTCAAACTCTAGGGGAGGACTGTGGGTCATGCGTAAGCGTATTCCGTTAATCCTGACGGCGGCGGCCGCGGTTGCCGTGTCTGTATTCTCGGCGGCAACGCCAGCAACGGCGCAGCAATGTTCGATCACCGTTGGGCGGATCGTGCCGCTGACCGGCCCGCTGCTCGACATGGGCCGCGAAACACCTTGGCTGGATCAAAACAAGGTCGATCCTATCAACAAGGCCGGCGGCCTTACTGTCGGCGGTCAGAAATGCAAGATCGTCTACAAGATCTACGATTCCAAAGGCACGATGGGAGGCTCCGGCGAAGCCGCCACCCGTGCGATCCTCAAGGACAAGGTCGACGTCGTCTTTGCCCAGGGGACGCCGGACACAACCAACGCGCCGGCCGATCTTTGCGAGCGCTATAAAGTCCCGTGCATTACATCCAATACGCCGGTCGAGGCGTGGCTCTTCGGGCCGGACGGCAAACCAAAGGTCTACAAGTACAGCTATCACTTCTTCTTCGGCGTCCCGGATCTGGTGAAGAACCATATCGGAATGATCAAGGCGCTTCCGGGTGGTTTCAACGGGCGGATCGGGTTCCTTTATCCCAACGATCCAGACGGCGTCGTCTTCGCCAAGCTGTTCGGGCCAGCGTTCGCCAAGCAGGGCTGGAAATCGACAGACCCCGGGCGCTTCAAGCAAGGCCTGCCGGACTTCTCCGCGATCATCAACAAGTTCAAGCGCAACCGGGTCCAGGTCGTGACCGGCGTGCTGGCGCCGCCCGATTTGCAAAACTATCTCCAACAGGCGGCGCAGGCCGGCTTCAAGCCCCGCATGTACGTCATCGACAAGGCGACCGGCTATCCCGAAGCGATGAAAGCCCTGGGCAAGTTCGGCATCGATATCCTGAGCGTCAATTTCTGGTCGCCGGCATTTCCCGGGAAATCCAAATATGGCGGCTACACCGGCCAGGGCCTGGTCGACCTCTACGAGAAGCAGAACAAGGGCAAGTACTACTCGCCGCCGCTGGCCTATACCGACGCGTCTTACGACGTGCTGTTCAGCGCGCTGCAGCGGGCCGGTTCCACCGACCGCGCAAAGCTTCTGGCTGCGCTCGCCAAGACCGATCTCATGACGGTGGTCGGCCGGGTGAAGTTCAACAAGCAGCACTTCTCCGTGCAGCCACTTGGCGGAGCGCAATGGCGGGTCGATGGCGGGACCAAGCGATGGGTCAAGGACAACGTCTATAATGCCGTCTATCCGTCAGTGAAGAAGACGGCGACGATGCGGCTCTACCAGGCGAAGTAAGCTTCGCGGCAATCGGCTGATGGTCCGGCGGGCGAAGTTTCCGTTCGCCGGACCACCGTTTGCAAGCCGCGTCGCCTGAGCACGATGAGCACTGTCCTCTCTGTCACCCGGCTGTCCAAGGCGTTCGGCGCGATCCATGTCGCCGACCGGGTGACGTTCTCGGTCGAAGAAGGGGAGATCGTTGGCGTGATCGGCCCCAACGGCGCCGGCAAGACCTCGCTCTTCGGGTTGATCGCCGGCAACTTGAAACCCGACACCGGGCATATTGAATTCGGTGGCCGGGACATCACCCGGATGGCGCCGCACGACCGGGCGCGGGCCGGCCTCGCCCGGACCTATCAGGTCCCCAACCCCTTCACCCATATGACGGTCGCCGGCAATCTGAAAGTCGCCGCGATCTTCGGCGGTGGCATGGCCGAGCCGGAAGCCGAAGATTGGATCGACCGGGTTCTATCCGATACCGGGTTGCGGGCGTCGAAGGAGCGGCTGGCCGGCCAGTTGCCGTTGCTGCTGCGTAAACGTCATGAACTGGCGCGCGCCTTGGCCATGCGCCCTAAACTTCTGCTCGTCGACGAGGTTGCGGCGGGATTGACCGATGAGGAGGTCAACGAGTTCATCGAACTGGTCTCAGCGATACGCGCCGGCGGGGTCACGGTGTTGTGGATCGAGCATGTGATGAAAACAATGCTCACGGCCACGGACCGCTTGATCGCCGTGGAATCGGGCCGGATCATTGCGGCGGGGCGGCCCGACGACGTCATCAATGCGCCGGAGGTGAGGCGTGTCTACCTCGGCGCCTGACAGCTCGGAGCTTCTGCCGGAGCTTCTCAAGGTTAAGGGCCTGTCCGCCTATTATGGCGAAAGCCGTGCGCTGTACGGCGTCGGCTTCGGCATCGAGAAAGGCACGGTCCGGTCCATCGTCGGCGCCAATGGTGCCGGCAAGTCCACACTGTTACGCGCGATCGTCGGAATGATGAACCGCGGCCGGGCCGCCCATATGGCCGGCACGATTGAATATGAAGGCCGCCGCATCGATCATCTTGAAACCGAGTCGATCGTCGATCTCGGCATCACCATGGTGCCCGAAGGCCGGCGGCTCTTTTCGAGCATGACCGTCGAGGACAACCTGCTGGCCGGCGCCTTCCTTCCGCGATGCCGTGCCGCCGCACAGGACTCGCTCGAAGACGTCTATTCGTTCTTTCCGCGGCTCGCCGACCGGCGAAAGCAGCCGGTGGCGCAGATGTCGGGCGGGGAGCAACAGATGGTCGCTATCGGCCGGGCGCTGATGTCGGCGCCCCAACTCATCCTGTTCGATGAGCTGTCGCTCGGCCTCGCGCCAATCGTGGTCGATCAGATTTACGAGCGCATCGTCGAGATCAACGCGCGCGGCACGACCTGTATCGTCATCGAACAGGACATGAAACGCGCGCTCGCGGTTGCCTCCGACGTGTCGGTGCTGCTGGAAGGTCGGATCGTGCTTGAAGGCAAGCCGGCCGATTTGGGCATCGAGCAAGTCTCCGCCGCTTATTTCGGCGCCGCCGCGACGGAACCGGCGACATGAACGAAGACATCTACTGGGCACTGATCGATATCGCCAACGGGCTCCTGTCAGGGGCCATGCTCGGCGGTTATTACGCCATCATCAGCATCGGGCTGGCTTTGACCTTCGGCGTGATGCGGCTGGTCAATTTGGCGCATGGCGACCTGCTGGTGCTGGCCGCCTACCTGGCCGTACTCGTTTTGCAGTTCCTCCCGATCTCGCCCTTCATCACGCTCGCAATCGTCGTCCCGGTGATGTTCGCCATCGGCTACGGGTTGCAGCGCTATCTGCTGAACGCGATTTCGGTCCAGTCGATGGAACGCAAGGGCATGTCGACGGGGTTTGGCCTGATGTCTCCGATCCTTGTCACGTTCGGTCTATCGATCGTGATCGCCCATGCGCTGCTTGGCGGCTTTGCCTCCGATTCGAGGATCATCCGGAATGCGCTGTCCTTTTCGGCCATCCGGCTGTCGGAGGATCTCAACGTCTCCACGCTCCGCCTGATTTTCTTCGCAATCGCCGTCGGCATTCTGATCTTTTTGCATTTGTTCCTGCATCGCACCCAATCGGGCCGAGCCATCCGCGCCGCATCCGACGATGCGGAGATCGCGCCGCTGGTGGGGATCGGCACGGCCAAGATCAACGCGCTGGCCAGCGGCATCTCGCTGGCGATCGCAGGTGTGGCGGGGGTCATGGTCGGCATGTCCCGGACCTTTCAGCCCTTCGATGGTCCGGTGTTCCTGCTGGTGGCCTTCGGCGTTGTCATCGTCGGGGGGTTGGGATCGATCGTGGGCAGCCTAGTCGGCGGCGTGCTGCTCGGCGTCACCCAGGTTCTTGCCGGCACCTATTTCGGTCCCTCAGCCCAGCTGGTCGCGGGTTACATGCTGATCCTGTTCGTGCTGGCGGTCAGGCCCCAGGGCCTGTTCGCCCGGCGGCGTTAGCGGACCACCATGTTCGCTACCATGATCGAGCGCGGGCTGACCGGTTGGCGGGGCGGCGCCGTCATGGTCGTCATCGTGGCGATCCTGGTGGCGATGCCGTTGATGCTTGGCGCCAACAGCTATTTTACCCAGCTGCTGCTGACCTTCTTCATCTTCGCCGTATTCGGCCATGCCTGGAACCTGCTGGCCGGCTATTGCGGTCTTCTGTCCTTCGGCAATCAGGTCTATGTCGGCATCGCCGGTTTCACCATGGCCATTCTGGTTTATTACGGCGGCGTCCACGTCTGGGTCGCGCTGCCGATTGCCGGGTTGGTCTCAGCCGCCTTCGCCTATCTGCTCGCGGTTCCGGTGCGGCTGTCGCTGCGCGGCCCCTCGGTCTTGAAGCCGGTGGCGGTCGCGGTCGTCCTCTGGATCGCCTATGAGGCGCTGGTCGCCTTCGATCCGCGCTGGGATGTGTTTGGCGACCCCTATGTCCGCCGCGTCACTATCTTGTTGCTGATTTTCCTCGGCGCGTTGCCATTGCTTACGCTTCAAGGCGCTTACTTCGCGGTGGCGACCTGGTTGATCGCGGCGGCGGTCGGCACGGTGTTCAACGAATGGAAACTCATCGGTGCCGGCGGCGGCATGCGAATTCCGTCAACTGTCTCGCTGAACGAGATGTATTACGTCGGACTGATCCTGCTGATCTTCTCGACTTGGGTCGTCCGTCTGTTGCTGCGAAGTCGGATCGGCCTCGCATTGACCGCCGTCCGCGACAGCGAGGAAGCGGCGGCGACGGTGGGCGTCGATGTCGCCAAGGTAAAGCTCGTCGCCTTTGTCCTCTCCGGCGGGCTGACCGGTCTTGCGGCCGGGCTCTTTTATGTCGATGCGGTTTCGATCACGCCACCAGCCGCCTTCACGGTGTTCTGGTCCGCCTACTTCGTCTTCATTGTCGTCTCCGGCGGCATGGGCACATTGGCTGGGCCGATCGTCGGCGCTGCGATCTATGTCGCGATCGACCGGCTGCTTTCCGGTTGGCTTCAGCAGCCCCTGCTGATCCTGGGGCTTGCCTCGATCTTTGTGATGCTGGTTCTGCCGCGCGGGATTGTGGGCGTCATCAACGCCTTCCGGCAGTCGCGCGACGGACGATCGGCGTGGCGGGAGCTCTTCGAGACGACGGCGTTCGCGGAGATGATCGGCCGATATCGGCGGGCGCGGAGCGAGATCAATGGCAAAGGCGTCGTCTCGGCCTTCCTCGTACCTGGAAGCCCTCTGCCGCTTCTGCGGCCCGATGCACCACCTTGGCAGCCGATCTATTCCGGCTATCAGGCCGCCGCCAAGGCGCTTGCAAAATCCAAGCCGGACGTCGTCCTGATCTATTCGACCCAATGGATGGCGGTGCTCGACCAGCTTTGGCAGACGCGGCCGCGCCTGCGCGGCGTCCATGTCGACGAGAATTGGTATGAGTTCGGCGACCTGGCCTACGATTTCGACATTGATACGGAGTTGGCCGAAGCCTGCATCGCCCATTCCGCAGAGATCGGCCTGCGGGCCAAGCCGGTGAATTACGACGGCTTTCCCATCGACACGGGCACGATCGTCGCCGCCAACCTGCTCAACCCGCAATCGGCGTTCCCCCTCGTCGTGGCCTCGAACAACCTCTACCACGACGGCACTACGACGGCGCGGATGGCCGAGATGGCGGTCCAGCAGGCCGGCGAACAGGGCAAGCGCGTCGCCCTCGTCGGCGTGGGCGGGTTGTCGGGGACTTTACATCGGCGTGTGATCGATCCTTCGGACGATGACATCGCCGGCAACAGCGACGATCAGTGGAACCGCCGCCTGCTGCAAGCGCTGATCGATGGAAACGAAGACGCGGTGCGCACGCTCTTGCCGGACTACGCCAAGGCGGCCCGCGCAGACATGAACATGAAGCACCTTGACTGGGTGCTCGGCGGCATCGGTGACAATTTGCGCGGCGCGATCGTGCACGCCTATGGCCCCACTTACGGATCGGGTGCGGCCGTGATCGAATTTGCGCTCAGCGACAAGGCGGCGCGGCGCGGCCGGTCCCAAGGTATTCCTGCGGCGGCTCGCAGACGGGTGACAAGCGGAGCCGTGCCGGGCGAACCGGCACCCGAGACGCCAACACCGGCATCGCCCAACCAAGCCTCGGTCCGCACGCCTCGGCGTGAGCCAGCGATTGACGACAGTGCGTTACAGACCGATGGCCCTGCGACACGTACAAATGACGGGTTCCTTTATCGCCAGTTCCGGAGCCAGGCGGAGATCGACGAACAATACGATGTCGAAGCGTCCGACGATGATTTCGGGGTGTATGTCGATTTCTTCCTCACCAACAGCGAACGGGTGCGCCGCAAGCTGAAGCCGAAGCTCGACCTGTCATACGGGCCGACGGCGGCCGAACATATCGACTTCTATCCCGCCCGAGCGCCGGACGCGCCGGTGCATATGTTCATCCACGGCGGATACTGGCACTCGCTGAGCAGCAAGGAGTTCAGTTTCGTCGCCGAGGGTCTGGTGGACTCCGGCGTGTCGGTTGCCATCCTCAATTACGATCTTTGCCCCAAAGTCACGATCTCGGAGATCGTCCGCCAGAACCGGGCGGCGATTAAGTGGCTGCACGAGAACGCCCGTGATCTCAATGGCGATCCCGACCGGATTTCCGTGTCCGGGCATTCCGCCGGCGGGCATCTGACCGCGATGCTGATGGCGACCGACTGGCCAGGCGAGTACGGCTTGCCGCAGGACGTGGTGAAGAGCGGCTGCGCCATTTCCGGCCTGTTCGACCTGGCGCCGTTCCAGACCTCCTGGCTGCAGCCGCAGTTGCGCCTGACCCCGGAGGAGATCGAAAGGAACAGCCCGATGCGCCATATTCCAGCGCAAGCCGGACCATTGATCGTCACGCTGGGCGGCGACGAATCGGCGGAATTTCACCGCCAATCCCAGGATTTCCTGGCGGCGTGGACCGGCGCGGGCCTGGCCGGCGTCTATCTCGATCTTCCCGGCGCCAACCACTTCACCGTTCTTGAGGGCTATATGGACCGACACAGCCCGCTCTGCGGGTCGATCCTGCGTCAGATCGACGACACGCTTCGAAAATAACGCGGCAGTTGGGGAGACGATCATTGCCAGGAACAGTCGAGCGCCGAATGCAGGAACTGGGTATTGAGCTTCCGGATGCAACGCCGCCGCTTGCCGCCAAGATCGAGGGCTGCGCGCGCGTCGACAATCTGCTGTTCGTCTCCGGGGCGGTGCCGAAGCTGGGCGGCATTCCCCAGTTCGTCGGCAAGGTCGGACGAGAGTTCGATCTCGCGCAAGGTCAGGCGGCAGCCCGTCTTTCGGCGCTCAACATGCTGGCACAGGCAAAGTTATTCCTGGAGGGCGACCTCGATCGTATCCGACAGATCGTCAAGCTGAACGGCTTCGTCAATGCGATGCCCGACTTCACAGAGATCCCGCAGGTGGTCAACGGCGCCTCGGAACTCTTCATCGATATCTTCGGCGAGCGCGGCCGGCACGCCCGCACCGCGGTCGGTGTCGCGGTGATGCCGTTCGACGTGGCGATCGAAGTCGAAGGGATATTCGCAGTCGATTGATCGGCGCGCACGCGGCGGCGGCTTCTTTCGATGAACAGGTAAGCCGTCAGGCGGAGGTGGCGGGCGACTGCGCTGAGGCGAGGTCCGGCGCGCCGGCCAGATCGGGCACCAGCCGCGACGCGGCCGCGTTGCAGTCTTGCAGAAGCGCCGCCTCGTCGACCGAGAGGACCTGCCGGTCGCGCATCCGCAGATGCCCGGCCACGATGGCATCGCGCACATCGCCGCCTTTGGCGGAGTAGACCAGCGCAGCTGGCACGTCGATTGCCGGGGTGAGATGCGGCTGGGCGAGGTTCACGGTGATCACGTCGGCGTCCTTGCCGACCTCCAGCGACCCGGTGCGATCGGCAATGCCAAGCGCGCGGGCGCCTTCGATCGTCGCCATCCGGAGTACCCGGTGCCGGCCCAACGCCGCCGGGTCGTTTGCCGCCGTCTTGGCCGTGGCGCAAGCGTATTTCATGGTCTCGAACAGATCCTGGCCGCAGTTCGCCGCAGGCCCATTCGTGCCGAGGCCGGCGGTCAGCCCGGCATCGGTGAAGCGCTTGATGCCGGGAAACCCGGTGCCCCAGAAAAGCCGCGTCTGGGGATCGAACACCACCGGCGTGCCGGTCTCCGCGAGCAGCTCGATCTCACGGTCAGACAGATCGGCCACGGCCACCGCCTGCACGTCCGGTCCAAGGCATCCGCCCTCGTGCAGCAGCTCGACATTGCGGATCTTGCGCCCAAAGGTTTCAGCGATCTTCACGTTGAACTCCGGCGACTCGGCGACATGCATGTGGATCTTGAGGTCCAACAGGTCGGCCAGGCGCCGGGTCGCACGCAAATCGTCGATGTCCACGATCCAAGGCAAAAGAGGCCCGATCGACAGGCCGAGCCGACCTTCGGCCGCACCGTGCCATTGTTCGTGCAAGGCTTTGACCTTGGCTTCCTGTTGCGCTTGGGTCTCAAGGAATTCCGGCGCAAAGTTTCGCGCGTGATAGGCCCGGGCGACGATACCGCGCAGGCCGACGGTTTCCATGGCGCCGAAAATTGCATTCTCGGGAGTGAAATCGTCGCGCCGCGGGATGAAAGTGTTTTCCACCACCGTGGTATTGCCGTTCTTCAAATTCTCCACGCAACCCAACGTGGCGCCGAGGCGGGTCGTTTCGTCATCGAGCCGCGCCATGATCGGCATCTCGAGCTGAAGCCAGTCGAGCAGTCGCCGCTCCACGCCGATCGTGCGGCCGAAGATCATGCAAAGATGGGTATGGCAGTTGATCAGCCCCGGCAGGATGGCGCAGCCGCCGGCATCGAGGATCTCGGCATCGGCGATCGCTTGCACCCCGGCTGAGGGCCCCACATAGGCGATCCTCCCGTCCTCGATCAGAACCGAGCCATCGGCGAACTCGTCGCCCGCGTGGTTCATGGTGAGTATGTGGCCGTTGCGGATCAGCGTGCGAGGCAAAGTCTTCTCCAGTCCTAAACGATCGAGCGGCAATCTAGTGCGCCTATTGCGCCGGCAAACGCAAAGAATTCGTCGCCAAACATCTGCGACAACGATTTAGTCCACGACAAAAAGCTCCCAGCCGGGCGCCTGGGACAGCTGATCGTAGCCGTTCGCCGTGATGGCGATGTGCTCCTCGGGATTGACCAGCCCGTCGACGCTTTCGATCTTGGGCTCAGGCGTAATTGTCATGCCAGCCTCCAGAACCCGGTCGTCGATGGCGTTCATCGACGGCGGCTCCGTCTCCAGCCCGATGCCGTGGCCAATGCGTTTCGAGGGATGGTCGGAGTAGTTCCGCCACTCCGGCCGCTTGGCCAGCTGCGCTTGTGAGAACTCGAACAGCTCGGCGAGCGCCACGCCGGCCTTCATCCGATCCATCAACCGGAACAGGATCTCCCACATGCCGTTATGCTCATCGCGCTGGCGCTCGGAAGGCGGGCCGAAAACCGCTCGCCGGGTGAAGTCCATACGGTAGCCCTTATAGACCGGCCCGCCGTCCAGATAGAGCACGTCGCCCGCTTGAAACGTGCCGTCCGGGCCGGTGGCGCCCAAGGTCGTTGGCGGCCCGTTATCAAGATCCGCGCCCAGCTCCCAGAACAAGTTCAGCGCCATCGTCTGGATCTCTCGGGCGGAAATCCCCGGCCGTAGCGCCTCGAAGATCCGGGTGAACGCTGTGCCACCAATATCGCAGGCCTTGCGCGCGCATCCGATTTCCCAATCGGATTTGATCATGCGGCAACCCCAGACGATCGGTCCCGATTCGACAAAGGTCGTTTGCGGCAAGGCCGCCTGGGTCGCGAGAAAATCGGTCACCGGCATGCCGAGACAAGTTTCCTGTCCGAGCTCGATCGCCAGTCTCGCATCCGCGAGGCCCCGGTCTGTGAGCGCCTCCACTACGCCCCAATCGGTCGTCGGCTCTGCGGTGAAAGGGACTTCGGGATAGATGCGCCGGTCTTCCACCCATGACGGATAAGGCCGATTGGAAACGCGCGCGAACATCTCCGGTCCCGACCAGGCAATCAGGATCGGGTCGCCCGACAACGGCAAAAGAAAAACGCTCGGTCGCCCCGTAAATCGCGCCGGCATCTTCTGTCCGGTGAAATAGAAAAAACTGACCGGATCGGTGACCAGCAGCCCATCCACGCCCTGGCTCGTCATCAACACCCGGGCGCGCGACACGCGGTTGTCATATTCCTCCTGCGGGGCGGGAAGCTTGAGTGGCGCCATTCGTCAGCCTTCCGGTAATTGAGCGATCTGTCTCGACCCGATTGGCCGCATATCTAGGCCGCATAACCGCGCATTCATCCAGTCTATGGAATCCGCGAACGACCGATGTTACGCTGATGGTTCGTATACGGCGAGACCCGCCGACGCGACAAGGCGGGCAGATGCGGGAGTACGGGTTATGGGTGAAGCTCTTTCGCGGGACGATTTTCTGGCCGCCATGGAAGTGCGCTTCGAGGGCAAGCGCCACTCCGATTATCCGATGGTCAAGACAATCTATGACGGCTCGGCGACGCGCGAGCAAATCGGCTATCTGGGCGTGATGTTCTATCACTTTACCAAGTGGACGCCGCAGGTACTGTCGACGATCCACGCGCGCTGCGACGACCGATCGGTCCGGCGGCGCATTATGGACACGCTGATCGACGAGGATACCGAGTTGCGCTGCGGCAGCGCCGGGCACGACAAGCTGGCGCTCGATTTCGCGACACGCTTCACCGGCATGAGCGAAGAAGAGGTCGAGGCGCATCCGGTGCCCAACAGCGTACGCGAGATGACCGCTTACCGCTTCAAGGTCGCCGGCGAAATGCCGGTCGTCATCGCACTAGGCAACAGCGGGGTCGCGAGCGAAAGCCACGCGCCGGAGATGTGCCGGATGATCAGCGACGGACTGCGCCAGCATTTTGGTGTCGCCGATGAGGACCAGGAAAGCTGGATCGTCCATATCGAGGGCGACGAGGAACACAGCGAAACGGCGTTCAAGACTGTTCTGCAGCACTGCACGACCACTGATCTGCAAGAGAAAATGTTCTGGTGCATCGACACATATCTGGGGCACTGGGGCAATTTCTGGCGTGAATCAGAGAACGGTGCCGTCAAGCAAGCGGGATGGCTGAAGGCGGCGTCCTGACGCTTCCGGTTGGAGTGGTCCGATGAGCGGCTTTGCGGCGCGAGACCTCGATCAGCCCATGACGGTCGTGCTGCGGGAGATGCCGACCGATTTCGATGGCCAGGCGACGATCACCGTTTGTGTGAACGTGCGACCCGATAATGCCATCTCGGTGTCATGTGGACCGCGTGGAGGTCATGCGATCGAAACGGCCATTCGTGCGGAAGTTGTCAAACAGAGCGTGCCTGTCGACATTCGCACGATCGAATGCCTGGGGCTCTGTCAAAAGGGGCCAAATGTGCGCCTGGCGCCTGGGAATTCCTGGTTTCACGGCGTTCGGGAGGCCGATGTGCCGGAACTCGTGGATCTGGTCCTGGCGCATATATCCGATCAGACCGCGACGGCCTGATCGCACTGATCTAAGCGAAGTTCAACGTCGGAGCAGCTTTACGATCTGAACCATAGCAACAAGGGAGGAGGCATCTCATGAATATGAAACAGCGTTTGACTGTCGGATTGGCAACGGTGGTCGGGGTTTCGGTCCTGGGAGTATCCGCGGCGATGGCCCAGAAGGACATTATCGTCGGCGGCAAAGAACCGGGCTCTTCCTTCTACACTTATGCGGCAGCGATCGCAGGTGTGATCTCCAAGAACACGAAGAAGACCGGCAAAGTCATGGCCGTGGCGGGCGCCGGCGTCTGGCTGCCGATGATGGAGAACAAGGAAGTCGATGTCGGCTTGGTGTCCCACTATCAGGGCTGGCTCGCCAAAACCGGCAAGAAACCCTTCCCGCGCAGCTACGACGTCCGTTTGGTGTTGGTCGGCGGCGGCATCAATGTCGGCATGTATGTGCGCAAGGACTCGCCGATCAAGACGCGGAAGGACATCCGCGGCAAACGGATCGCCTTTCGTTATTCGGGATCACCCGCGATCCATGTGTATGCGGAAGCCGAAATCGCAAATGGCGGCCTGACATGGAAGGACGTCAAGGCCGTACCGCGCACGTCGCTCTATGCCGGTCAACGCGAAGACGTGACCGAACGGCGGCTCGATGTGTTTTATGCCTCGGTCGGATCGGGCGTCACGCGCGAACTGGATGCGACCGTGGGGATCCGCTTCCTCGGCGTCGATACGACACCGAGCCTGCTGAAAAAGATGCGCAGTGTCTATCCGGTGGTGGTCAAACCGGTGAAAGCCGGACCTCCGGGGATTCGGACCAACATGTCGCTGGTCTATCTGCCGGTCTATCTGATTACCCATGCCAAGGTTAGCGACGAGCGCGTCTATGAGGTGGTCAAGACGCTGTGGGATCACAATGCGGACTTGCGCAAGGCGCATAAACGTCTCAAGCGCTGGGATCGGGGCAGGTTCGCCGATTCGCAGGCGATCTTGCCGTACCACAAGGGTGCGGTCCGGTTCTACAAGGAGAAAGGCGTGTGGTCGCCCAAGGTGGCGGCCGCGCAATCGCAGCTCAGCAAATAGCTGCTTCGGATGACGGTTCGTTGATCGGGCAGGGTCCGTGCCATGCGCACGGACCCGCCTGTCGCTGCACATGACCGAATCTGACGCGACGTCGGCGCAATCCTCCGAAGAAGAGATTGAGCGGGGCCGTGTGCTCACTGGGTGGAGCTTGCGCCTGGCTCAATTCCTATGCGTGCTGATCACGCTCGCCGGGCTCGCCTTCGTGCTCGACCTATTTTTCTATTTCGACATCGCGCTCTACCGGGAGCAGTTCTTCGGGCTGCTCTACGGCTTATGTTTCTCCGCTGGCTTCCTGCTCTTTCCCGGGCGGAAGAGCGACGCGCGGAGGCGCGTGCCGATTTACGACTATCTACTGGCGGCACTCGGGCTCACGGTCGGGCTCTACGTGCTGATCGCCTGGCCCGCGATCGTGCTGACCCTTGGGATCATAACGTCCACGAAGGTCGCTCTCGGCGCGATCGCGATCCTGCTGATCCTAGAATTGACCCGGCGGATCTTTGGCTGGCCGCTGGTGATCCTGGCAGCGATCTTCATCCTCTACGCCCACTTCAACTACCTGCTTCCGGGCGCACTGGGCGGGCGCGGCGTCAGCTGGGAGCGCCTCACGGTCTCGCTCTATCTCGACACCGGCAGCATGCTGGGCCGCATCGCGGGTGTTATATTCGCGATGGTGTTCGCTTTCATCCTGTTCGGGCGGTTGCTGTTCGCGACCGGCGGGGCGGCCTTCTTCACCGATCTCAGCCTCGCCTTGATGGGCCGCCGGCGCGGTGGCCCGGCCAAGGTGTCGGTGATTGCGAGCGGATTGTTCGGCACGCTGTCCGGTTCGGCCAGCAGCAATGTCGTCATCACCGGTCAGATCACAATTCCCTTGATGAAACGCACCGGTTATCGGGCATCGGTTGCCGCCGCCGTGGAGTCGGTGGCATCCAGCGGGGGCAGCCTCATGCCGCCGATCATGGGCGCTACGGCGTTTCTGATCGCCGATTTCATCCGCATCCCCTACCGCGAGATCGTCGCCGCGGCGCTGCTGCCGGCGCTGCTCTATTACATATCGCTGTTCCTTCAGGTCGACTTGGAAGCCGCCAAGGCCGGGCTGAAGGGCGACCGGACCGGCGCCATGCCGAAGCTGGTCCGCGTTCTTGGCCTGGGCTGGGCGTTCATCGTGCCTCTGGGGGTGCTGATTTACTGCCTCTTTGTGGTCTTCATCAGCCCCGCGAAGTCGGCGCTGATCGCGGCCGCGGTTCTGCTGGGCGTTGCCCTGCTGCACGGACTGGCGCTGCGCCTCCTGACCGGAAAGAAGGACGCGATCCCGGTTCGGGCGATCCTCGGCACGGTCGAATCGACCGGCCGTCTGCTGGTCGAGATCGGCGTCATTGGGGCCGTTGCGGGACTTGTGATCGGTGTGGTCAGCCTGACCAGCCTCGGCCAGACATTTTCGCAGATCCTGTTGTCGGTGTCCGATGGCAATCTATGGCTGCTGCTGATCCTCACCGCGTTCGCCAGCATCATCCTGGGCATGAGCATGCCGATCACCGCGTCTTACGTGATCTTAGCCGTCCTTGCCGCCCCGGCGCTCAAATCGGCCGGTGTTACTGACATCGCCGCGCATTTGTTCATATTCTATTTCGCACTGATGTCGTTCATCACGCCGCCGGTATGCGTTGCCGTTTATATTGCCGCCGCGATTGCGCGCGCCAAGCCTTTGGAGACGGCCGTTCACGCCATGAAGCTGGGCGTGGTGGCCTATATCGTTCCTTTCATCTTCGTAACCAACGAAGCCTTGCTTCTGAAAGGCCCCCTCTGGGAGATCGTATTCGTTGGCGTCTCCTGCATCATCGGTTTCTGGGGGCTTGCAATCGCCCTGCAGGGACATCTCTACGACCGGTTGGCGACCTGGCTTCGGCTATTGATTGGTCTGGGGGGCATTGCCACGCTGACCAATCCAGTGGCACCAAAACTCAGCGGAATGGTGCTCGTTACGCTCTGCATTTTGGGGCTCTTTTTCTTGGCACGTCGGTCAGCTGGACGCCCTCAAACAACCCCATAGACATCTCGCAATTCGGCTAAAAGCCGGCCAAACCGCCCGGGACGCGCGATTGACTCCGGTCCCGCACGCTGTACGTTATCTATAGCTGCATAGAATTATGAGTGGCGAGTTCGATCGCGGAGACGGAGTTGTTTCTAAAAAACCACTGGTACATCGTCGCCATGCCCGACGAGATTGGCCGGACCCTCCTGCCGCGGTGGGTCTTGGGCGAGCCGGTCCTTCTTTATCGCACCGAGGCCGGCGTTCCGGTCGCGATGCACGATGCCTGTCCGCACCGCAGCATGCCGCTCTCTGACGGCAAGCTGATCGAAGACACCGTCCAATGCGCCTATCACGGCCTGGAATTCGGATCCGATGGGGCCTGCACAAAAATACCGGCGCAAGCCAATATTCCGCCCCGCTGCCGCGTGCGCTCCTATCCCCTGGCGGAGAAATGGCGCTGGATCTGGATTTGGATGGGCGATCCCGCGCTTGCGGACGAGACGACGATCCCGGATTTCCATTGGAACGACGACCCCGAATGGACGCCGACCGGCGGACATTTCTATATCAAATGCCACTACGAACTGCTGGTCGACAATCTGCTCGACCTGTCGCACGAGACCTTCGTTCACGCCTCTACGATCGGAAATGCCGCGGTCGCCGAAACCCCGTCGCGAACCGAGGCGGACGAGGAAGAAGTCCGTGTGATGCGCCAGATGAACAACCATCCGGCGCCGCCGCTCTATGTTGCGCTCAAGAACTTCAAGGGCGAGATCGACCGGACCCAGAACATCACCTGGACGCCGCCTTCGAACATTGTCATCGAGTCGCGGTCCTTTCCATCGGGATCGAATGACCCCGACATGGTGCTGGAATACCGCGTGCTGAACGGCATTACGCCGGCGACACGGACCGCAACCCATCATTTCTGGGCGACGCCGCGCAACTTCTCACCCGAGCCGGCGGTGACCGAGGCGTTTCACGAAGGCAGCGTGCGGGCTTTCAGCGAAGACGTCGAAGTCCTCGAAAAACAACAAGCGATGATCGAGCACCAAGTCGAGCGAGATGGCAGCGCCCCGAAATGGATCGATATCAATGCGGATCAAGGCGGGCTGTTGGCTCGTCGCAAGGTCAGGCAACTGCTCGAGGGCGAGCGGGTTTGATGCGTCTGGCCAGCAGAAACGGGAGAAACGTCACTTCAACGGGGACCGTCGTTAAGCCGGCCCCAAGCGACAGGAGGGAGTAAATGTTCAAAAGACTTGCATTGGGCGCGATGGCGCTCGCAATCGCCGGGGCGGCCGGTTCGGTTCAAGCCCAGGACAAGATCCGGCTCGGCTTCATGACGCCACTGTCTGGCCCACTGACATTCCTGGGCAAGGAACAGGTCTGGGGCATGGAGCTGGCGCTCGAACAGCTCGGTAACAAGCTGGGCGGCATTCCGGTCGAGGTCATCAAGCAGGACGGCCGCATGTCGGCGGCGACCGCCAACCAGGCCGTGACCAAGCTGGTCGAGCAGGGCAAGATCGACATCTTGACCGGCCTGCTGCTCTCCAACCAAACGATCGCTATCACCAAGTCGTTGACCGACAAAGGTATTTTTGTGATCAGCGGTGTGTCCGGCCCCAAGCCGCTTGCGGGCGCCAAATGCAATCAGAACTTCTTCGCCATCTCTTGGCAGAACGAGCAGCCGAGTGAAGCGTTGGGCAAGTTCCTGACAGCAAAGCGCGTCGGCAGCGTGTTCGCGATCAGCCAGAATTACGTCGCCGGACGCGATCACGTCGCCGGCGTCTGGGCCTACTACAAGGGCAAACGCGCCGGTGAGGCCTACGTTCCGCGCCGGCACATGGATTACGCCGGCGAGATCGCCCAGATCCGCTCAATCAATCCGAAAGCCGTCTTCATGTTCCTGCCCGGGCGTGGCGGCATCGCCTTCCTGAAGCAGATGAACGGCGCCGGACTGATGGGCAAGATCAAGGTCTATGGCGGCTCCTGGGTGGCCGATGAGCATAGCTTCAAGGCGGTTGGCGACTCTGCGCTGGGTGCCGAGCTCTCCAACCCCTGGTGGGCGCAGCTCGACAATCCCACAAACAAGGCGTTCGTCGCGGCCTTCCGCAAAAAGCACGGCCGCAATCCGGTCTTCTATGCGGCGTTCATGTATGACGTGATCAATTTGCTGGATGCAGCGGTCAAGGAAGCTGGGGGCATCAAGGACAAGGCCAAGTTCCGGACCGCGCTGCGAAAGGCGAACTTCAAGTCGGTGCGTGGCAGCTTCAAGTTCAACACGAACCACTTCCCGGTCCAGGATTTCTATATCGGACGCGTTGTCAAAGGGAAGGGCGGGCTGACCCACCAGATCATCGGCAAGCCGTTCACCGGCCAAGGCGACCGCTACGCCAAACTCTGCAAGATGTAGCAGCGGCGTTTTGTGACGAATTTGAAGCCAGCTAATCCATTGGGTTAGCTGGCTTCAACACGTTCATATCCTGGGGTGAGGGGTGACGGTTGTTGCTGCGACCGGCGACGCCAATGGACCGGAGAACGACCTCGCTCGAATTCGACCGCGCGCCCTCTGCCGAATTATCTGCGGCCTCCGGTCCCGGGAGCGTGGTCCAATCATTTAGGCCGTGAGATCCGAGGCTCAGTTTGTTTGACAATCAGTCGGTCTATCGAAAACTGTTGGACGACATACTTGCCTATGACGGCGATGACCTGTTCGGCCACGTGCTGGCACCTTGGACCAACAATGCGGATACCGAGAAGGCTTGGCTGACGTCTGTCGCCTCATATTCGGAGGAGGCTTGGCCGCAGGCAACGACGGAAGATCTCTGCAGGCTCTATGCGTTGTCCGTGGTGAATGACACTTTGTTGATGGCGTTTCAAAAAGGCGACCTTGATGCCGCACTGCCTGAACTGAGAGGGCAGCTGACATTGGATCGCTATGCGCAGTTCATGCAGTCTTGCGGCTGCTCGATCACGGATCGCTCGGACTTCCATCCATTTTATCATGAGATTGTCGAAGTGCGGCCGGCGGCAGATCCCGACGCGGCAATCGAACTTCAGGACTGTGTGTGGCCGTGTCTTATGTTGGGAGCCATGATGTTTTCGCGTGCCGGCTGTGTCGTGGCGGGCGGCCGGGCTCACATCGACAAGGACGTTGCGGAGAACTCAACGCTCTACTGGGCCCACAGACGCGCTGACCGACCCCGCGCGGACCTGTCTGATGGCTGGGGCAACAACTCCAAATGGCGCACAAATTTCCGTCGCGATTACCGAGTGAGCGATACCCATTGTTACAATGTCGACGGTTCGGAGGAGGTCGATGCGTCTGAACGGCTTGCGCAGGAGGATGATCGAAACGGCCTGAGCCCTGACGAGCGTATCGAACTGCTCACCCATCGATGCTTTATATCGGTGGCAAAACCACACGATGATCTCTGGCCCTACGACTACACCCTGAAGCGGTCGGGCTAACGATTGACGCCGGAATCATGTGTTCAAAGCCGTTGTGGTGGCATTCCGAAAAAAGCGGAGCTTACGCCTCAAATCCCGAGATACTTCTCGATCACATCCGGCTGAGTGCGCAGTTCCTCGGTCGTGCCGGCCCAGCCGACCTGGCCGTTCTGCACGAAGTAGTGCCGGTCCGCCAAGGCCATGAGGGCCTCGATGTCTTTGTCGATCACCAGGATGGCCTGGCCTTGCGCTTTCAAGGTTTCCAGGATGCGCCAGATCTCCTCTTGTATCAGTGGCGCCAGGCCTTCGGTCGCCTCATCGAGGATCAGTAGTTTGGGATTAGTGGCGAGCGCGCGGCCGATCGCGACCATCTGCTGCTCGCCCCCGGAGATCTGATTGCCCATATGGGTCCGGCGTTCGGCCAGGCGCGGGAACAGCTCGTAGACTCGTTCGATGGTCCAGGGATCGGCGATATTCCTGCGGTTGGCGGCGGTGGCGATCAGGTTTTCGTGCACCGACAGGTTCGGAAAGATCTGTCGGCCTTCGGGCACCAGCCCGATCCCGGCCTGCGCGACCTTATAGGATGGCCAGGTGTCCGTGCGTTGCCCGTCGAACATGATCCGGCCCGAGCGCGCCGGCGTGAAGCAGAGGATCGAGCGCACGGTGGTCGTCTTGCCCATGCCGTTGCGGCCCATCAGCGTGACGACCTCGCCCTCGCCGGCCTCGAGCGACATGCCGAACAGCACCTGGCTGGCGGCATAGAAGGTCGAGATGTTTTCGACGCTCAGCATGTCAGGGCTTTTTCCTGTCAACCGTCAGCGTGTCGGCCTTGTCGCCCAGATAGGCGCGGCGCACCTGTTTGTCCGTGCGGATCTTCTCCGGTACGTCGGTGGCGATACGGCCGCCGTTGACCAGCACGCTGATCCGATCGGCCAGCGAGAACACGACGTCCATATCGTGCTCGACCAGCAGGATGGCGTGGCGCGCCTTCAGGGTGCGCAGGAAGCCGATCATCTCTTCGGTCGCGGCGGGGCCCATGCCCGCCGTCGGCTCGTCAAGCAACAAGAGCGTCGGGTCGGTCGCCAGCGCCATGGCGATTTCCAGCAGCCGGTGCTCGCCGTGCGACATGTTGCGCGCCAGTACATTCATACGTGCACCAAGCCCAATTTCCTCCAGGATGGCGGACGACTTGTCGTTCAGATGGCGGGCCGACCGTGCTGGGCGCCAGAACCGATAGCTGTGGCCATCGATAGCCTGGGCGGCCAGTGCCACGTTATCGAGCGCGGTGAAGGACGGGATGACGCTGGTGATCTGATACGACCTCGCCAATCCCATGAGCGCCCGTTCATGGACCGGCAGATGCGTGATGTCGCGGCCCTTGAAGACTATGCGTCCCTCGTTCGGAGCCAGTTCACCGCCAAGCTGCGAAACAAGTGTGGTCTTGCCGGCGCCATTGGGTCCGATCACGGCATGCAGTTCACCGTGCAGCACTTCCAGGTCGACGCCGTCATTGGCGATCAGCGCTCCGAACCGCTTGGTCAGGTTCTCGATCTGAAGAGCAGGCTCGCTCATCGGTCTTCATCCTTCGGCCGGAGGAACCCGTAAATGCCCTCACGTCCGAACATGACCACGAGGATCAACAATGGTCCGAATACGATCATCCAGTGTTCGGTGATGCCGGAGATGACTTCTTCGAGAAAGACGAACACGGCGGTGCCGAGAACGGGCCCGATCAAGGATTTGGCGCCGCCCACGATCACCATGATCAAGAGATCGCCCGAAATCACCCAATGCAGCTCGTCGGGGCTGACGAACTTCTGCAGGTTCATGTGCAGCGCGCCGGCAAGACCGGCAATCCCGCCGGAGATCATGAAAGCGACGAGCCGGTAGCGGAACGTGTTGTAGCCGAGCGAGCGTACGCGGCGTTCGTTGTCTTTGGCGGCCTGCAACACTCGGCCGAAACGTGAGTTGATCAGCTTGTAGCTGACAATCAGGACCACTACGAGGATGGCCACGCAGAAATAGTGAAGCACTGCCGGCTGGTTGAAATCGAGCAGACCGAAGAGCGGGCTCCGGCCTGGAAGCGGCAGACCCTCGTCGCCGCCGTAATCCTCACCGATCCGCACGCCATTGGCGACGTAGTAGAGCATCTGCGCAAAGGCGAGCGTGATCATGATGAAGTAGACGCCAGTGGTTCGCAGAACGAGATAACCGACCACCAATGCCAAAACCACCGACAGTAGGATCGCCGCCGTGTAGGCGACGAAGCCGTTCTGGATGCCCAGATATGCCAGGACGCCGACCACGTAGCCGCCCGATCCCAGAAACATCGCATGGCCGAAACTGATCAATCCCCCATAACCCAGCAGGATATCCAGGCTGACGGCGATCATGGCCAGGATGACGATCCGCGAGGCGACGCGCATGACATAGGCATCGCCCACGATCGGCACGATCAGCAAGATCAGAAGACCGCCCAGCATGACCCAGTGGCGCAGATCGAAACGGCGCGCGCCGAAAAGCAAAGGGTTGCGCTTTTCCATCAGCCTCGGCCCGGCGCGAAGAGGCCGCTGGGCCGGAAGAACAGCACGGCCGCCATGGCGAGATAGATCGCCATCGACGCGAGCGCGGGACCGGCCGTATAACCGAGCCAGCTCGGCAGCAGGAACCGCCCGATGGTGTCGATGATCCCGATCGCGATCGAGGCGATAAACGCGCCGCGGATCGAGCCGATGCCGCCGATCACGATCACCACGAAGGTGAGGATCATGATCTCTTCTCCAATGCCGACCTGAACGCTGGTGAGAGGCGTCGTCATGATGCCGGCCAGCGCGGCAAGACCGGCGCCCAGCGCGAAGACGAGCGTATAGAGGCGATTGATGTTGATGCCGAGGCCGGTGACCATCTCCCGGTTGCTCGCGCCGGCGCGGATCAGCATGCCGATCCGTGTCCGCGAGATCAGCACATAAAGACCGATCACCACCGCAATGCCGACCGCCGTGATCGCCAACCGATAAGATGAGTAGTTGATGCCGGGGATGATTTCGATCGGTTTGATCAGCAGCGGCGGCTTGGGTACGTCGATCGGCTCGGAGCCGAACAGGATCTTGGCGAATTCGTTGAAAAACAACAACAAACCGAATGTCGCGAGGACATGATCGAGGTGCGATCCTGCGTAGAGCCGACGGAAGATGCCCCGTTCGATGATCGCGCCCAGCACAACCGTCGCCAACACCCCGGCGATGACCGCCACCACGAACAATATCGTCTGCGCGGTCGGGCTGTTCCAGCCGGTGGCTGCCGCCAACCACTCCAGCGACTTCGCCCCGAAGAAGGCGCCCAGCATGTAGAGCGAGCCGTGCGTCAGGTTGACGAAATCCATGATGCCGAAGATCAGCGTCAGACCCGCGGCCATCAAAAACAGCATGATGCCGAACTGGACGCCGTTCAGCACCTGCTCCGCAATCAGCAGAAAGCTCAAAGATCCCCCGCCTCGCCGTTCACGGTGCTTGCGTTGAGGGTCGTATCTCCGACCCCGAACGGCCCCGCCGCGCTCCCCGAAGCGGGCAGCATATGTTCAGTCAGGCCGATTGTGCAATTGAATGCCATTTCGCGCGGCCGATCCGGCCTCCATTTACGTTGTGACTTTAGCGTCGTGCCTTTAGCGCCGCGGCCATTTTTTCAGCGATCATGATCACGGTGAGGTTCGTGTTGGCGCGTGGGATCGTCGGCATGATCGACGCATCGATCACCCGAAGCCCCTCGACGCCTTGGACCCGGCAGCTGGGGTCGACGACCGATGAGGTGTCCTTGTCGCTACCCATCCGGCAGGTCCCGACTGGATGATAGAACGGCACGGCGCGCGCCCTGACCCAACTGTCGAGCGCAGCTTCATCGCCCATCAACAGGTCTGCATCGTCGCCGGGCGCGATCACGTCCCGGATCAGCTTGCGCCGTAGTGCCGCCGGGCCGTTGAGCATGAGATTGGCAAGCCATGAGCGGGTCCAACTCGTTCGGCCATAACGGTTGAGGTCGCGGATGCGTTCCGAATAGCTCGCAGGGAAGAACTCGTGGATGACCCCCGACAAGGCAGGATGACGGTAGATGCCGTAGGTCAATCGCAGCGCATCCTTCATGCGCTCAACGTCTCGTGGATCGGATAGCAGATTAAACTCAATACGCGGGCTCACGCCTCGCTCCGGCGTCGTCACGCTGACCCGCCCGCGCGACATCGGTTTGTAGATGCAACACACCAGCCCGCCCAACTGTTGGCCCAGCGGATGCCATGAGGATTTGTTGGTGACCGAGACATACATGTCTGAGGCCGGGCATCCATCGGTACCGGAGGAGTAACGCAAGGCCACATTGGGAGCCGCGCGCAGCGATTTCGGCTGCTTGCCGGCCGTTCTCAAATAAGCGGCCATCGACACCGCCGGATGGTCCTGCAGGTTCTGTCCGACACCGGGAAGATCTGCCACCACCGGCAGGCCAAGCGCCTTCAGATCGCCACCTGGGCCAAGACCCGAGCGGATCAGCAGAGCGGGCGTCTGCAGAGCACCCGCCGACAGGATGATCTCACGGCCGCTCAACTGCTCGCTCTGGCGCTCGTTCTGATCGTGCCGGATCACATCGACGCCGGTCGCTCGGCTGCCTTCGAAGACCACGCGATCGACTTCGGCGTCCGCCATGATCTCTAAGTTCTCCCGACGCCGAACCTCGGGCGTCAGGTAACCCATTGCGGTGCTGACGCGCTGTTGCGTCGTGCTGCTGATCGGCACCGAACAAAAACCGTTCGCCACCTCGCCGTTCATGTCGGCGACATGCTGATAGCCATGCAGATCCTGCGCCGCCTCGACGACCGCCTGGCAGAAACCGGGCCATTGATCGCGCCGGTGCCGGCGGACCGGGATCGCCCCGTCCTTGCCATGCAGCGGCCCCTCGAAATCGAGGTCGGTCTCCAGCGCACGGTAGTAGGGCAGGACATCGTTCCAGCTCCAACCTTCGGCACCGGCAGCGACCCATTCTTCAAAATCGCCCGGCATGCCGCGCAGCGCGATCATGGCATTGATGCTTGAGCCGCCCCCCATCACGCGTGCCTGCTCGTAGCGCCTTGGCGCCGCGCCATCGGGATCATTGTCCGGCACCGGCGCGAAGTAAGCCCGCAGCTGCGGCCAGAAATTATCGGGGCGAAAGAACGTCAAATAATAGGTGTCGCGGATATCGGCCGGTTCCCGGCCGGGCAGGAAATCCGGTCCGGCTTCGATCAACAGTACACGGCGCGAGGGATCTTCGGACAAGCGGCTTGCGAGCACGCAGCCGGCGGAACCGCCCCCCACTATGATGTGATCCCACGACATTTGTTTCCCCGCGTTGCTTCGTCATATCGAGTCGTCGTTCCGAGCCGGTCTTGCGTTTGTGATCCCGGCCCCTAGAGCAGTCGAACCGTTCGCCCCCGCCCGCTTTCCAGTGCCCGCCGATACACGGCCCAGGCGACCGCCACATCGATGCTCGCCACACCGCCGGGCACTGCCAGCACCGGCCGTCCTTCTGCATCGCCGCTGGGCAGCTCCCCCGCAGTGGCAATCTCTTCGAATGACGCAATCCGATCGGGCAATCGGGCTGACGTTCGTTGGCTGGCAATGATGTTTTGAAGCCTCGGCAGGCTGTCGGTCGCCAACAGGCCGAAGCGGCCGAGCGCCTCGTCATCCCAGGTTCCCAAAATATCGAAGGCAACGACCAGGGCATTGGGTTTGAGCCAGGCGCCCTTGGCGATTGGCGGCGGTCCCTGCGGGATCGCTGAGAGAACGATATCCGCGCCTTCCACCGCGCCGGCCGCGGTATCAACCGGTGTCACCGCCAGGCCGGTTCCGGATGTGACACGTTCCGCGAACGCCTCTCGGGAGGACGCACGCCGGGAAAAGACCGACGCGGAACGCAAAGACGGAAAGCGCTGCGCCAGTTCGGGCACGGTCCAGCTCGGCAGGGCGCCGCAACCAATCAAGCCCAGATGCACCGGCTCTTGCGGGGCCAGATGTATCGCCGCGAAAATCCCGCATGCGGCGGTTCGCGCATTTGTCAGATGCATGGCTTCCATGATGGCCACGGGACGGCCGGCCTCCGGTTCGTTGAGGATCATGATGGCAGTCGCGTCGGAATCGGGAGTGGCCCGGCTGTCTGGAAAGTAGGAAACCCACTTCATGCCGGCTTCGCGCTGCCGGCCCAGCCAGGCTGGCATGGCATGAAAAAAGCTGAGCGGCCGGTCAGTGCTTACGCCGATTTTGCTGGGTACATCGACCGCCCCCGCGGCGGCCTGGCGGTACGTTTCTGTAACCAGATCAACCAGTTCCGGCATCGGCGGCAGCAGGTCCGTGACGTCGGATCGATCGAGCACGAGCGGCGCGATGCCTCCCGCCACCGATCCTGATTCCGGCTCCGGAATATTAACCAAGGTTGACCCGTTGCTTGACAGACTCACGTTGCATCCGAAGGATAAGCTCTAAGGGAAGGCGAGGAAACGGTCGGATGCTTATCGAACAGGCCTTTGAGGTCGACGCGCCGATTGATCGCGTCTGGACTTTCATTCGAGATCCCGAGACCGTGGGACCGTGCCTGCCTGGGTGCCAGGGCATCGAGGTGACCGGCGACAAGACCTACAAGTCCACGATTAAAGTCGGTCTCGGTCCAATCAAGACCAGCTTTGTCGTCGATGTCGAACTGATCGAGGAAGACCCTCCCCATTTTGCCAAATCCATGACCAAAGGCGAGGAAGGGGGGCGCGCCAGCTCGGTCACCGCGCAAAGCGAGCTCCGCCTTCGCGACTTGGGAAATGGCGCGACGGAGATCGCTTACACCTCCGACGTCAATGTCGTCGGCCGATTGGCGAAGTTCGGCTTCGGGATCATGAAGAAGAAGGCGCAGTCGATGGGCGTGGAATTCGCCGACGCCGTCAAAATGAAGCTCGAAGGGAAATAGGAATGCCAGTTGCGCTGCATCAGCCGGAGACAGTGGAGGAGGCAGTTCGCCTCGCCGGTGAAGAGGCCGACGCTCGCTTTCTCGGCGGCGGCCAAACGCTGGTTGCCATGATGAATGCCGAGCTGATCGAGCCGGCCGCGCTGATCTCGCTCGATCGCATTGCGGCACTGAAAGGCATTCGGAAAAATGGCGACGGATCGGTCCATATCGGCGCGATGACACGCCATGCCCAAATTGCCGAGAGCGAGGAATTGAGCGGGGTCCATGCGGTCGTTCGCGATGCGGCGAGAGTGATCGCGCATCAGGCCATCCGCAATCTCGGAACGATTGGCGGTGCCATCAGCCATGGTGATCCGAATGCCGACTTCCCCGCGGCGCTTGTCGCTGCCGATGCCACATTCCAAGTGACAGGGCGCAACGGAGATCGGGATATTGCCGCCGGCGAATTCTTTCAGGACTACCTGACTACCAGCCTCGTGGACGGCGAGTTGGTGACCGGCATAGTTCTCCCGGCGAGCCAGGACGGCGGACGAGGTCACTACGAGAAATTCGCGCGCGCCGACGGCGACTACGCCACTGTCAGCGTCGCGGTGGCATTGACGATGACGTCGGCCGGCAAGGTCGTCTGGATCCGTATCGTGGTTGGAGCGTGTGGTCCCGCGCCGGTGCGGGTCGCAGCGGCCGAGGACGCTCTGGTAGGCGGCGATCTGGACGCCGCCGCTGTCGCGCAAGCGGCGGAGCGGATCACCGCGGCGTGCGATCCACTCGACGATGTGAGGGGATCGACAAGTTACCGCCGCTTGCTGGTGCCAAGATTGGTCGCAAAGGCGGTGGCTGCCGCGCAAGCCGGAACGGGAGGCTGACATGGCGACGGCGCAACTGGTCGAACTGACGATCAACGGCGAAGAGCACGAGGTGCGAACCGACGGGGCGACCACGCTTCTCGATGTCCTGCGCGATCAACTGGAATTGAACGGCGCCAAGCGGGGCTGCAATCAGGGGGTCTGCGGCGCCTGCAACATCCTGCTCGACGGACAAGCGGTGCGGGCCTGCCTCGTTGTTGCCGGCACCGCAGCAGGGCGCGAGATCACCACGATCGAGGGGCTTGAGCGGGCCGGCGAGCTTTCGCCGCTTCAGCAAGCCTTCCTCGATAACGGTGCCGTCCAGTGCGGTTTCTGCATGCCGGGCATGGTGATATCGGCAGAGGCACTTGTGCGGTCGAACAGCAATGCTGGCGTGGAGGACATCCGCGATGCGATCGCGGGCAACCTTTGTCGATGTTCCGGATACGTAAAAGTGATCGATGCCGTGCGCAGCGTAACGGGAGGCTGAGGCCATGAATGAAATCAGCAAGACTGCGGTCGGTACCAGCATGCCGCGCCTTGAGGCTCGCGCCAAATTGACGGGCCGGGCGGAATTCACCGACGATCTCTCGCGCACCGGAATGCTGCATGGTGCGGTGCTCGGCAGCCCCTACGCTCACGCCAAGATACTTTCCTACAAGGTCGACGCGGCCCTCGCCGTGCCCGGCGTCAAAGCCGTGATCACCGGCGCGGATTATCCGGATCTGCCCATGGGTTGCATGATCAAGGATGAGCGGCTGCTGGCAAAAGAGAAAGTCCGCTTCGTCGGCCAACCTGTCGCGGCGGTAGCGGCGCGCGATGCGGAAACGGCGCGCAAAGCCGCGCGCCTGATCGATGTCGAGTACGAAATGCTGCCCGAGGTGATGACCGTCGACGAGGCGATTGCCGAAGGTGCAACCCTCATTCACGAAGGCCTCGACGACTACATCAAGATCTTCGAGGCTGAATTTGGCGGCAATGTCCTGTCACGTCAGTTGCTCACAGAAGGCGATGTGGAGGCGGCCTGGGCGGATTGCGATCACATCCTGGAGGAGACCTACGAGACGCAACAGCAGGCGCACGCCTATATGGAACCCTGCGCTGCGCTGGCTGAAGTCGACGACACCGGCAAGGTGACGATCTGGTCCTCACATCAATCGATCAGCCGCGTGCAGGCGAACGTGGCCGAGGCGCTCGGACTGTCGATGGCGAAGGTCCGCGCAATGACCCCGCGGGTCGGCGGCGCCTTCGGTGGCAAGATGGAGGCAACGGTGCAGCCGATCGCCGCTGCGTTGGCGCTGAAGACCGGCAAGCCTGTCAAGGTCGTGCTATCGCGCGAAGACGATTTCCAGATGATCCGCTCGCGCCACGGCGCCCGCATTCGCATGAAGACCGGCGCCAAGAGCGACGGCACGATCCTTGCCCGCGAGGCCGAGCTGTTCTTCGACGCCGGCGCCTATGCGGACGACAGTGCCGGTGTATTGGGTTTTGGGCTGCTGATGGCGCGCGGCCCCTACAACATTCCGAACGTGCGCTGCGAAGGACATTGCGTCTACACCAACAAGCTTCGTGCCGCCGGCTTCCGCGGCTTCGGCAATCCCCAGGTTACCTTTGCCAGTGAATCACAGATCGACGAGCTCGCCGATCTGCTGGGTATGGACCCGATCGAGCTGCGCCTGAAGAACGCCATGCGCAATGGCGACAAACAATTCGGCGGCCATACGGTGGAAGTCTGCGGCCTGGTCGAGTGCCTGGAGAAAGTGCGCGACCAGTCGGATTGGGCGACCAAACGAAAAACAGCGAACTCGAACGGTGCGGCGGGCGGTATCGGCGTTGCCTGCCTCTCCCATGTCTGCGGCCTGCTTTCGACCGGCGCGATTGTACGATTGGCGGAGGATGGCAGCCTGGTGGTCACCACCGGTGCCGTCGATAATGGCCAGGGATCCGACACCGCGCTGGCGCAGATCTGCGCCGAAACTTTGCGGGTCGACGTATCCCAGGTCAATTTCGTTGCGCCCGATTCGGACACCTCGCCCTACAACTGGGGCACCGGCGCTAGCCGCCTGACCTACATGGTTGGCCGAGCGGTAAGCGACGCGGCGACCGAGGTCTGCGAGAAGATTCTGAACGCCGCCTCGATGATGCTCGAAGCCGACAAGAGTGACCTGGAACTCGCGCCGGGCGGCAAGGTTCAGGTCAAGGGCACCGATATCAGCGTCGGCTTTTTCGATGTTTCGATGTTTTCGCTCTTCGGGGTGGGCGGCCCGATTATCGGTCAGAGCACATTCCTTTATGACGGTGAGCCCTTCGACCCCAAACGCACGGCCATGACAGGTTTTCCGTTCGGAAATCTGGGCGTTTACATGTTCGGCGCCCAAGCAGTCGAGGTCGAGGTCGACGAGGTCAGCGGCAAAACCGAGGTTAAGCAGGCCTGGCTGGCCCACGATGTCGGCAAAGCGATCAATCCAAGTGCCGTCGAAGGTCAGATCCATGGCGGGTTCGTGCAAGGCGTCGGATATGCGCTCTATGAGGAAATGGTCTGGGACGGTGGCCGGCTCGTGAACCCGTCCTTCATGGACTACAAGATCCCGGGCGCCCACGATGTGCCGTATGAAATTCATCCGATCATCGTGGAGAACCCGGAGCCAACCGGGCCTTATGGCGCGCGCGGGGTTGGCGAGCCGGGTCTGGTCGGCGTGGCGCCCGCCATTGCCAACGCGGTCCGCAACGCAACTGGCATCCGTTTCCGCAGTCTGCCCCTGTCGCCGGAGAAAGTGCTGACGGCGATGCTGAACGAAGATCCCCGTGCCGCCCGTTCTGTTGGCGCCGCCGCGGTCTCGGATTTTGCGACCGTGACCGCCTTGCCGACGGCGACGAATGACCCTGCGGCAGACGTTGCTCCTCCCAACCAAAACCGGACGGTATCGAGCGAGCCGCAGGCCGCGGGCAGCAACCGGCCGACCGGCGGACCGGTCAAGATCTCCCCTTTCGCGCGGGTCTTCGTGGATGGATTGAAGGATGCTGGGGTCAGCATCGTCGCCGCCCTGCCGGAATCGCTGCTTGCCAGTGTCTACCGCGCCTGCGAGCAGGACGACGACATCCGCTATATCCCCGTCACCAACGAGGCCGAACTTCCAGGCATCGCGGCCGGCGCCTATCTGGCGGGCAAGAAAGCCGTGATGATCATGGAGAATTCGGGATTGCGTCAGGCGATGGAGCCGATCGCCCGTTTCGCCTACTGCCATGCCATGCCAATGGTCATGGTGATGTGCTATCGCGGCGACCTTGGCGAAGAGAACTGGTGGGGGCACAACCATGCCCAGACCATGGAGCCGCTGCTCGACGCGCTCCGCATTCCCTGGCGCGCGGTCCGCAAGATCGAAGACATCATGCCGACGATCAAGAAAGCCATCAAACATGCCGATAGCAGCCAGTGGCCCGTCGCCCTGGTGATGTCCGGCGAATGCGTGGAGCTGCCGAACTATGGAAAGGATTGACGTCATTCGCCGTATCGCGGGCTATGTGACACCGGACGATTTGGTTGTTACCTCGATCGGCGCGACCTGGGACGACTGGTGGAACCATAAGCCGGCGAACAACACGTTTTTCAGTGGTATCCTGGGCTCGGTCACAACGACTGCGCTTGGCATGGCGGCGGCGCTGTCCCATCGACGCATCCTGGCGCTTGAAAGCGACGGCTCTGTGCTCATGAACACCGGGGCTATGTGCACGCTGGGCAACGAGCGGCCGTCCAATCTGACCGTCGTCGTGATGGATAACGGCATTTACGAGAACATCGGCGGGCCGCCGACGCACACTTCGCGCAACACCGACTTGGCCAGGATGGCCGACGGCGCGGGGTGCCTGAATGCCGCCACCGCGCGGACGCTCGAGGAATTCGAACCCAGTTTCAAAGCGGCCTGGGAAGGCGATCAGATGGCCTATCTCGTCGCCAAGATCGAGCCCTTCAAAAAGCATGCGTGGGAATGGAAGGATCGCAAGCCGACTGACGGCATCGAGGACAAATATAATTTCCTCCGCTATGTCGAAAAACTCGAAAACGTCGTCATCCATCCAGGCGCGCCTCACAACTGACCACAACCGGCCACGCCACACGCGCGCCTGTTCGGTCGGTCTCTAGCGAAGAGTTCCCATGTCATTTTCCTACGCGATGCCCTATGGCTCGGGCCGGTCCGCCGTCTTTGGCCGCAACGTTGTCGCGACCTCTCAGCCGCTCGCGGTCGAGGCCGGGATCGATGCGCTGCGCCAGGGCGGCAATGCCGTCGACGCTGCGCTTGCGGCGGCCATCGCGTTGGTCGTTGTCGAGCCCACCAGCAATGGCCTCGGCAGCGACGCCTTCGCGATCGTCTGGGATGGGGCGGCGCTGCATGGCCTGAACGCCTCGGGGCGCGCGCCGATGGCCTGGACGCCCGAACGCTTCGCCGGTCTTGAGGCGATGCCGAACCGAGGCTGGGACAGCGTTTCGGTGCCGGGGGCCGTGTCCGCTTGGGTTGCGCTCAGCGAGCGTTTCGGCCGTCTACCATTCGAAGCCTTGTTCGAGCGCGCGATCGACTATGCGCAGAACGGCTTCCCGGTCAGCCCGATCATCGCCAGCCAATGGGCCCGCGTCGCACCGAACTACCAAGATCAACCTGGATTTGACCAGGCATTCATGCCGGGTGGCCGCGCGCCGATCCCGGGCGAGACATTCTCCTTTGTCGATGCGGCGGGCAGCCTTAGGGCGATCGCCGGCACCAAAGGCGATGCGTTCTATCTCGGCGATCTGGCAATCGCCATGGCAGAGCACGCATCGTCGAATGGTGGTGCCATGACCGCGGACGATCTGGCCAGCCACGCCGCCGATTGGTGCGAGACCGTCGCTCAGCCTTTCTCCGGTGCGGCGCTCCATGAATTGCCGCCGAACGGGCAGGGTGTCGCATCGCTCATCGCGCTCGGCTTGCTCGCCCATCACGAACTGGATCCAGGTGACCCCGACGGGCCCGATACTCTGCACTTGCAGATCGAAGCGATGAAGCTCGCTCTGGCCGATCTTGCGGCGCATGTCTCGGACCCGGCAACCATGAAGACCTCGCCCCAAGCATTGTTGCGCGGCGCGTATCTTAAGGAGCGGTCGGCGCTGATTGATCCCAGCAACGCTGGCGACTTCGGACCCGGCGATCCGGGCGAGGGCGGGACGGTCTATGTGGCGGCAGCCGACGCAGAAGGCCGGATGGTCTCCTTGATCCAGTCGAACTACCAGGGCTTCGGCTCAGGCGTGGTTGTGCCCGGCACCGGCATCAGCCTTCACGATCGCGGCGCCGGCTTCACCCTGGAGCCTGGCCATCCGAACGAAGTTGGCCCAGGCAAACGCCCGCTCAACACGATCATCCCCGGCTTCGTCATGAAGGACGCAAAGCCTTGGATGTCCTTTGGCGTCATGGGCGGACCGATGCAGGCCCAGGGCCACGTCCAGATGGCGGTGCGAACGCTTGTTCACCGCCAGAACCCGCAAGCCGCGTCGGATGCGCCGCGCTGGCGCGTGGTGCCGGATGGCAGCGTCGCGCTGGAAGCGGGAATGCCTCCGGAGACCGAGGCGGGACTGTCGGCCAAGGGGCACAAGATCAGCAAAGAACCTCTCGAAGCGTCCTGGGCCTTCGGCGGGGCTCAGCTGATCTGCCGGATGGATAACGGCTATGTCGCCGGGTCGGACCACCGAAAAGACGGCTACGCGGCCGCTTTTTGATCGGGGGTCAGCGCGAGAACTTGACCGCTGTGTCGACGTAGAGCGCGGTGCATTCCTCCAGCCGGACGCCCTCGACGAGATCGAGCCGCCACCCGGTCATCGCGGCGAACGCCTCGACCGAATAATCCTTGAAGGCGAAAGCGAGATCGCCCAGCTCGGCCAGGCGTGCGCCCAGCACCAACTTTTCGATGCCGGCGTTGAACATGGCGCCCAGACACATCGGGCAAGGCTCGCAAGTACCATAGAAAGTGCAACCAGGCAGGGTGCGGGTTCCGAGCGCGGTGGTGGCATCGCGGATGGCCAGCAGCTCGGCATGAGCGGTGGAGTCGCCCGTCGACACTTTGAGACTGCGCGATTGGACAATCACCGCGCCATCGCGGACGATCACCGCGCCGAATGGCTGCTCACCTGCGGCTAAGCCCGAGCGCGCTTCATCGAGAGCAATACCAATGAACCCGTCATGTTCGGTCATGGGCAAATCGTCTCACGCTGACCCCGCCGCGCGCAACCTTCGTAGCGCTATTCAAACTCGACGGATTTGCCGGACAACGACACACGCAGGGTGAAGCTGCCCTCATTCATCAACCACGGCAAGACCTGGAACTTGCGCGCCCCGGAGCTGTGCATCGGATCGGCTTCAGCGATCTTGCGGGCCTCATCCAGCGTATCGGTTCGCAGGATGATGAGGCCCTTTCCGGTCCATTCGACACCGGTCTCATCAGAAAGAGGCCCGGCCGCCATGAGGATACCCTGGCTTTCGAGCTTCCTTTGATAGTCCAAGTGAACGCCCAAGACCTCTCGAACTTTGTCCTTGTCGCCGGCGGGCTCGGTCATGACAACGAAGAACTCTCGAGCCAGGAGCCCGGTTGCTCGGGCCTTTTCCACTCGGTCGCGCCAGGTTTGGGGATCGCTCATAGGCTTGCTCCATCGGATCTGTGTTCGGTCAAAGGGACCGCTGCTAATTCTGATCTGCTTGTAGCAGCTTCAGCGATGCCGCCACCTTGTCGTGCGTGCGCTCGGTATGTTCACGGCACAATCGTCGCGCCGCCGTCGGATCGCGGTCGAGGGCGGCGCGCATCAAGGCTTCGTGTTCCGCCAGATCGTCTCGGGGTTGCTCCATGAAACGAATCGATAACGCGATGTAACGTTCGCCCTGGTCGAACAAAGAATCGAAAATCGAAATCAATAGCGGTGACGCACTCGCTGCGATCAGTGCCGAATGAAAGCCGCGATGTTCGTTTCGCCACTGGTCTTCACTGCGCCGCGGTTCACGGGGGGAACTCTTTGACTGTTTCGACAAGCGGTGGAAGGCGCCGAGGACGTCAGCTTCCCAACTGGCGTCGCCGCGCTCGATCGCCCAAGTGAGGCCAAGGGACTCGGTCTCAATCCTGACTTGCGTCAAATCGTGGAGATGATCAATGGAGACCGGCGCCACCCGATACCCCTTCATCTTCTCCAGAACGACCAAGCCTTCGGAATGCAGCTGGACCAGCGCTTCCCGGATCGGACTGAACCCGACCTGATAGGTCTCGCGGAGCTCCTCCAAACGCAGCCGTTGGTTGGGTGCGAGGCGTCCCGCGATGATTTCAGCGCGAATGAGCTTGAATGCTCGGCCAGCGAGCGTATCCGGCCCACGCTCGGCCGGTGAACGCTGCATCGTGGACTGTTCGAGGCCTGGGTCGCGCGGCGTCATTCTTTATCGCTCTTACCAACTAAGAAGGTTGAGTTTGAAAGTGCTCTATCGGCCGAAACAATATCGATCTGTTTTGCGAAAAACAATCAGATTTTCGAAAATCTATTGACAGTCGAGAAGCGCCCGCCCTAGCATCGTCGAACGCCCGGCTGGCGGCAGGTGGCGGTCGATCCAAGCAAGCACACCGCCATACGCCTGACCAAACACGCCCTAGGCAATGGCACGCATAGCCGGTTCGGGTCGGCCATCGATGTTGGTGGCGAAGGGATTCGGCAAACGGGGATTCGAACCATGAAAACATTGAAGCATTTGTCGGTGGGCCTGATGGCGATCGGTCTGGCGACAGTTGGCCTGGCGGCCCAGACCGGGACCGCGCAAGCAGAGAAAAAGCTGGTTGACGTGACATTTTCGCTCGATTTCATCGTGCTTGGTCGTCACGCGCCTTGGTACGTCGCACTCGCCAAGGGCTACTACAAGCAGGAAGGCTTGAATGTGAAGATCATACCGGGCAGGGGCAGCGCCCAGGTGATGCAGGCCGTGCAATCCGGGCTCGCCCATATCGGATTTGTCGATGTTCCGGGCGTGGCGCTGGCACGCGCCAGCGGGTCGACGATCAAACTGGTCGCCGTCAATTATCAGAAAGCGCCCTACGCGGTCTTCTCGCTCAATCCCGGTGCCAACGTCACCACGGCCAAACAGCTGGAGGGCCTGACGCTCGGCAGCGGTGCAGGCAGCTTCACACCCAAAGTCATCCGTGGGTTCATGGTCCAGAACGGGCTCGATCCCAAGAAGCTCAAGATTGCCAATGTGGCGCCGCCAGCACGAGCGGGCATGCTGCTGACACGAAAGGTTCCGGCAATCGAGTTCTTCGTGATGGCCCAACCCGGGCTGACACGTGGCGCCATGGGCGCCAAGGCCAAGCTCAGCACCTATCTGCTCGGCAATCATGGCCTGCAGCTCTATTCCAACGGGATTGGCGCCACGGAAGCCTACATCAAAAAGAATCCGAAGGTCATGAGGGGCTTCGTGCGGGCGGCGCTGCGCGGCTGGAAGGATGCACTCGCCAATCCGGCCGAGGCAGCCGATCTTCAGCGTCGCTACGCCAAGGGGCTGAAGCGCGACATCATTATCGCCGAGATCGGCGTATTGCGGACCCTAGCCGTGACCCCCGATACCCAGAAGAACGGCCTCGGCTGGTACGACCCGGCGAAAATGAAGGCGAGCCTCGACTTCGTGAAAAAGTTTGTCGGTTTCAAGGGCAAGGCTCCGAAGGCCGAGGACCTCTACGTGAACGGGTTCCTTCCCGAGACGCCAATTCGACCGTAGGGTGAAAGCTCCCGGCCGATGAATGAACTCGCTTTGCAGATGGCCGAATCGAAAATGACAAACCCAGTTGGTTGGGAGCCATTCGGCCGATTTCACTCTGTCCAGATGGTGTTCGAGCGGTCCCGCCAGGAACCGCTCGTCGCCATCGAGGACATTTCGTTCGATATCGAAGCGGGACAGCTCATCTCGTTGCTGGGGCCGAGCGGGTGCGGGAAGACCACGTTCCTTCGCATTGCGGCCGGCCTCACGCGGGCGACAGGCGGTTTGGTTCACATCCGCGGCGAGGCGGTGACCAAACCGGCGGACGATTTTGGCTTCGTCTTTCAGAGCCCGAACCTGATGCCCTGGCGCAACGTGCTCGACAACGTGCTGTTCCCGATGGAAGTCAAACGTCGGCGAAACGCCGCTGCGCAGGCGCGGGCTGAAGAATTGTTGGACCTGGTCGGGCTTTCTGGCTTCGAAAGGGTTCGGCCGGCGGAGCTTTCCGGCGGCATGCAGCAACGCGCGGCGCTTTGCCGGGCGCTCATCCACGAGCCGTCCTTGCTGTTGATGGACGAGCCCTTCGGTGCGCTGGACGAGTTGACGCGGATGGAGATGAACGACCTGCTCCTGGAGATCCGCCAGGTGACAGGGGCCACCACGCTCTTCGTCACACATAGTATCAGCGAGGCGATTTATCTCTCGGACCGGGTCGTCGTGTTCAGCAAACGGCCTGCTCGCATCGCCGATCTTCTGGAGATCGATATGGTGTATCCGAGGTCGACCGAACTTCGCTACACGCCGGAATTCACGGAATTCGAGCACCGGGCCAGCATCGCCCTCGGCATTTCACGATGAGGCCCGTCGCGTCATGAAAGCGGCTTATCTGACCCGCGGTCTTTACCCTCTTGTCGGCACCGCCGTTATCATTGCGCTGTGGCAGGCCTACGTCGATGTGTTCGAGATCTCGGCAGTGGTGCTTCCGAGCCCCTACAAGGTGCTCCTCGCCATGGTCGAGGAATGGCGCTTGTTGCTGTCGGAGAGCTGGGTGACGTTGCTGGAATGCGTCTACGGCTTTGCGCTCGCCGTGGGCCTCGGCATCCCGATAGCCGTTGCCGTCACGAGTTCCCGCATCCTCAACCTCACCTTCTATCCGATTCTGATCGCGAGCCAATCGGTGCCAAAGGTGGCGATCGCTCCGATCATCCTGGTGTGGTTCGGGCTCGGTCTTGAATCGAAACTCGTGATCGCTTTCCTCGTGGCGTTCTTCCCCATTGTCGTTGACACGGCAACCGGTTTGCGCGCGACACCGCCGGGCCTGCTCGATCTGGCGCGCTCGCTGAAGACGTCGCCGTTTCAGACGTTCTGGAAAATCCGCTTCCCGGCTGCCATGCCCTTCATATTCTCCGGTGCCAAAGTCGCGGTGACGCTGGCGGTGATCGGTGCGGTGATCGGCGAGTTCGTGGGATCTGATTCAGGTCTCGGCAACTTGCTCCTGACGGCAAACTCGCAGCTTAACGGTGCACTCGCCTGGGCCTCGCTGGTCTGGTTGAGCGTGCTGGGGATCCTGCTGTTCGCTGTGGTCGTGGTCGCGGAGCGTTTGCTGATGCCCTGGGGTATCGAGGGATCTCAACACTAAGCAACATGAAGGGGCCATCGGCCCGCACGGAAGTGACAACGAAGAGGCTGCCATGAACGTGAAGGACTTCGTTCCCAACCTGCCGGATGGTATCGGCGAACTGAGTGAAGTTTTGCTCAAGGCCGATGCGATTCCGTGGCGCGAAAAGACCCTGAAGGGGCTGCACGAGAAGATGCTCTGGCGGGATGACGAGAACGGCTCCTCGATCGCGCTGATCCGTTTCGAGAAAGGCGTGGGCATTCCGGCGCCACACTCCCACGCCTCAAATCAGTTCATGTTCTGCCTGGAGGGCAAGTACGAATACACCAAGACCGGTGTGACGCTCACTCCGGGCAGCTTCTATTGGAATCCCAAGGGTCACATACACGGGCCGACAATGGCGCACGAGGAGACGATCGTGCTGGAGATGTACGACGGGCCGCACTATCCACAACGACCGGATTGGTATGAATCCGACGAGGACACGCGCTAAGGCGCGGCGGCTGGACCGGCGAACATGGCGACACCCATGCGAATCGAAACGCAGGCGCTGTGCGGCTTTGTCGCCCGGCTCTTTGGCGCTGTCGGCGTGCCGGCCGAAGACGCGGCCTTCGTCGCGGAAACCTTGGTCGATGCAGATGAACAAGGCATCGCCTCGCATGGCGTCATGCTGGTGCCAATGTATCTCGATCGTATTCGCAACGGGTCGATCTCGCTGGAGACCCGGGGGTCGGTGGTCGTCGATCGCGGAGCGATCGGCGTCATCGATGCCGGCAACATGCTCGGCCAATTGACTGCGCGGCAAGCGGTCGCGTTGGCATATGGCAAGGCGAGAGAACACGGATTGGGATTGGTTACCGTTCGCAATGGTTTCCACTTTGGCACGGCCGGCCGCTTTGCACTCGATCTGGCGGCATTGGGTGCGATCGGGGTCGTCATGTGCAACACCCGCCCGTTGCTGCCGGCGCCGGGTGGAAGCGAAGCGTTGGTCGGCAACAATCCGGTCGCGATCGCAATGCCATCGGATGAAGAAGGGCCGCCCGTACTTCTTGATATGGCAACCTCGGCAAGCGCCATGGGCAAGATCCGAATGGCCATGGCGGCTGGCGAGGCAATTCCAGAGGGCTGGGCGACAGATAATGAAGGCCGCTCAACCACTGACCCTGCAGAAGCAGTGGCAGGCATGTTGTTACCCACCGGCGGGCCGAAAGGCTTTGGCCTCGCTTTCATGATCGACCTATTGTGCGGCGCGCTGTCCGCTGGCGGCTTTGGCGATACCGTGCGGCCGCTCTATGGCAATGCGTCCGAGCCTTACAACTGCGCCCATCTATTCCTGGCGATCGACGTCGAGCATTTTCGCGAGTTGGACGCCTTTACCGGAGCCGTCTCTGGCGCGCGCGATCGTGTGCGCGGGTCGCGGCGAGCGCCGGGCGTCGACAAGGTAATGAGTCCTGGCGAACCTGCGTGGCAGACGAAACAGGCCAGCGGCGGATTGTGTCCGGTCGACCCTTCAATCTGGCAGCAATTGGCAGCACTCGCCGATGCGCTGAACATCAAGGATGCAATCCCTGCGTGACTTTGCGTCACGCCAAGCGACGAGGACACATGAACAAGCAGCAAATCAACACGCAGAAAGTCCGCGAACCCAATGGCCACTTCTCGCAGGGCATCACGATCAAGGCATCGGGCACGCTGGTCTTCTTGTCCGGAATGACGGCCCGCAAACCCGACGGTTCAATCGCCAGCGTCGGTGATGTCGAGGGGCAGACCCGGCAGGTCTGCGAGAACCTGAAGGCAGCGGTAGAGGCCGCCGGGGGAACGCTCGACGACATCTGCCGGGTCGATGTTTATATCCGGAATATGGAGCATTTCGATCAGATCCATAAAGTCCGCCGTGAATATTTCACAGCACCGCCGCCGGCTTCGACAATGGTGGAGGTGACCAAGTTCACGTCGCCCGATTATCTCATCGAAATCAACGCGATCGCGGTGTTGCCGGATGCCTGAGCGAATGAACTCGGCCACCCGGATACCGGCGCGAAGGAGAGGATAATGTCGACACCGGCCGTGCAGGGCTTGAGCGGCTTTGGCCTTGAGGTCCCAGACCTTGAAGAGGCGACCGCGTTTTACACTGCCTTCGGTTTGAATTCCGAGCATCGCGGCAACGTCGTGACACTCAACTGCCCTGGCCGCGACCAAGCCGATATTGTGCTGATCAAGGGGGCGGTGAAGCGTCTTCAGCATGTCTCATTTTTCATCCGCCCCGGTGAAACGGACGCCTTTGCCGACAAGTTGAAACAGGATGGCTTGGAGGTTCGCGAAGACGCTCCCGGCGGTTCGGAGCGCCAGGGGCTGTGGTTTCAGGATCCGTGGGGCACCTGGATCCATCTCAATCCGGTCCCTGCGCGCGTCGCCGATCCGCCTGCCGACCTGCCGTCCAACAATTACAATCGTGCGGATCGCGTCGACATGCATCTGTGGCGCGAACTTAAAAAGGACCGCCCGCCGCGGCGTATCGGCCACATGCTCCTGTTCACCCAGGATTGGGAAAAGGCCGAAGGTTTCTTCCAAAACACCCTTGGCCTCCGGGTGAGCGACCGGGTAGCGGGCAAGGTCACGTTCATGTCCGCCGGCGACGGGATCATCGACCACCATTGCTTCGGCCTCATCCCCAGCACGCATCGTGGGTTCCAGCATGCGAGCTTCCAGGTCTCGGGATACGATGACATCGGCTTCGGCGCCTGGCGCATGAGGGAGGCAGGCTACAAGGACGGTTTCGGGCCCGGCCGGCACGCACTGGCCTCGAATCTCTTTTATTACGCCCGTGATCCTTGGGGCAGTTGGATCGAGTATTACGCCGATATGGACAAGATCTCGCCGGATTGGACGTCCAACGATTTTGACACACTGCCCTACATCTGGGGCCCGGAATGGTCGCCGGAGTTCTGGGGTGGGGAGATGAACGCCAATCTTGAGCCGGCGGGCTGAAGGCAAGGCGCCGTCCATGTCTGATTTGGGATCTGATTCGGGGTCCGATCTGGGGCCTGTATCGGCGCCTGATCCGGCCGCTGAGACGATCGCCTGGGACGTCCACGCCCATCTCGTGCCGTTCATGCCCGATCGGCTGGGAGATATCGAAGGCGTAACTGCCGTCGACGGACGACTTAAGATCGACGGTCATGTCCTGGGAATGGCCGATCTTTTCGAACCGTCGCGGCTGGTCGGCTGGATGGGCAAGAACCGGATCGAGCGCGCGCTGGTCTCCGCACCGCCACCAACATACCGGCCTCATCTGGACGCGGGCGCGGCTCGCCTATGGTCCGGCTATATCAACGATGGGCTGATCGGTATCTGTGCGGCGTTCGAGCGAACGCTCCAACCGATGCTGCATCTGCCGATCCAGCACCCCGTCTTGGCCGCTGAGATAGTGGCAGCCGGCGCCGATGCGTCTGTCAACCGGTTCTCGCTTCCCGCGGGGGCATCGGGCGACCGGGTTTTGTCTGAACCGGAATTCGAACCGCTCTGGTCGGCGCTGGCGGCTTGCAATGCGTTCGTGTTCATTCATCCGGCGAAATGCTGCGACGGCCGTCTTGCGGCCTTTTATCTGGAGAACCTGCTCGGCAATCCATTTGAGACGACAGTCGCTGCGGCGCACCTCATGTTCGGCGGCGTACTGGAGCGATTTCCGGGCATCAGGTTCTGCCTCGCGCATGGCGGTGGGTCTTTGCCCGTGCTGGCCGGACGATGGCAGCGCGGTTTCGATACCGGCCGGCCGGGGATCGACACATCACGCGCTCCACCTGACGACCTGATCCGGCGTTTTTCGGTTGACTGCATTCTGCATGACGAGGATGCGATCGAGATCGCGGCCCGGAAGTTTGGCGCAGAAAACATTCTATTTGGCTCCGATTGGCCCTTCCCGATGGGCCTGCCTGAACCGCACCGACAACTCGGCTCGTTGGCTCCCAAGCTGCGACAGCGGGTTTTGACCAAGAACGCGTCGGCCATCCTCGATTAAAACTCTTGACCGGGTATCGAGGCGTCTGGCCGCCACAGCGCCAATTCCGGCGCCATGAAACGCATGGGGCGGATCGAGGCCCGATACGCTTCTCGACCCGGATAAAGATTGCCGAGCGAAGCCTGCTCCAGTGCCAGGTGGTCCAATCGAGATGTGGCGGCGTGTTGCCTCAACTTCACAAGCCTTCGGCCATTGTGTAGGCTGATCCAAGGAAAAGGCAGGTTCGAAGACAGGACCAATTTCTCTGGGCGGGGTTGGGCAACGGGCCCGCGACAAACACGCCTTGAAGTCAAATAACGATCTGGGAGGAACGCTAGATGTATCGCAATTCGATGATGATTGGGACGGCGGCGCTCTTTGGCGCGGCAATGGTGGCGCCATTTCTGAGCGGTCCGGCGGCGGCTCAAAGCAAGAAACCGATCATTGTCGGTGCGGCCGTGGCGGTCAGCGGTTGGATGAAACACTATGATGACGGACCACTAAAGGGCGTCAAACTTGCCATCGCGGACGTCAACAAGGCGGGTGGCGTTCTCGGCCGACCGCTGAAACTGATCACGGCCGACACCAAAACGAAGCCCGAAGGCAGCGCCCGGGCGGCACAGGAAGTGCTGGAGAAGGGCGCAAAGCTGGTCATTACCTCATGCGACTTCGATTTTGGCGCGCCCGCCGCACTCGCTGCGAATGCCAAGAAGATCCCGGCTTTCGCCACGTGTGCCGCCGATGCGAAATTTGGCGTGCAGGGCATTGGCCGCTACGCCTTCTCCATGGCAACGGCGACGCCGGGCCTCGCCGCGCTATCGGCCGAATGGGCCCATAAGCGCGGCTGGAAGTCAGCCTATGTGATGACGGATACCATCGTTGAGTACACCAAGTCTGTCTGCGCTCACTTCAAGACGCGTTGGAAACAGCTCGGCGGCAAGCTCGCCGGCGAGGATCGTTTCCTGGGCACCGACGGCCAGTTTCCGGCGCAGGTCAGCCGGCTGAAGCGACTGTCCAAAAAGCCTGACTTCATCTTCCTTTGCACCGGCGGCCCGGGTGCTGCGATCGTACGCCAGATCCGCGCGGCCGGCGTGAAAGAGCGGATCATGGCCACAGATTCCATGGACGGCGATGCCTGGATGAAGTCCGTGCCAAACCTGAACGCCTTCTATTTCGGCGCTTATGGCTCGATCTTTGGCGACGATCCCAATCCAAAGGCGCGCGCCTTCTTCTCGACCTTCAAGAAGACCTTCGGCGCCAAGCCGGTTTCTTCGCAGGCCATCACCGGCTACAGCGTGATCGAGGCATTTGCGCTGGCCGCAAAGCGGGCCGGTACGACCGACGGCGCCAAGCTCGTCGCTGCATATGAGAAATTCCGCAACGAAAAGCTGCTGGTCGGTCCGACGACCTTCACCAAGGACCTTCACATCAACCTGGCGCGCGGTCAGTTGATCATGAATGTCGAAGGCGGCAAGCACAGGGCAATCGAATGGTACACGCCCAAGCAGGTGCCAAAGCCGAAGCTCTAGCGTGATCGATCATATAGCGGGCTGCTGGCGCCAGATGCCGTGACGGGGCTTGCAGCCCGCGGGATCGCGGTTCATTTCGAAGGCCTCACGGCGCTTGAGGCCGTCGATTTGTCGCTCGAACCGGGCCGTATCCTGGGCCTCATCGGCCCCAACGGGGCCGGCAAGACGACGCTGCTGAATGTATTGAGCGGTTTCCAGAAGCCGGCGGAGGGTAGCGTGACCCTCAATGGTCGCGAGATGACCAACTGGGCCCCGCACAAGATCGCGCGGCACGGCGTCGCGCGTACCTTTCAGGCGGTGCGCCTGTTTAGTGGGCTCAGTGTCCTTGAGAATGTGCAGATTGGAGCGGCTGGCGTCGGGCCGGGGCTGGCCAGCGCAGGGCGGCACGCCCGCGATGTCGCCGCTCGGCTCGGATTGGAGGCGCGCCTGGACATGCGCGCCGGCTCGCTTCCCTATGGCGAAGAACGGCGGGTCGGCATTGCCCGCGCGCTGGCCATGCGCCCCAAATACTTGATGCTGGACGAACCGGCGGCCGGCCTGAACGACGACGAACTGCAGGCGCTGCTTGATATCCTCAAAGGGCTGCCGGCAGACTTCGACTGCGGCTTGCTTGTGGTCGAGCACAACATGCGGCTGATCATGGCGCTATGCGATCGCATTCAAGTGCTCGATCAGGGTCGCACGCTAGCCGAAGGCACGCCGGACACCATCCGCCACGATCGGGAGGTCCGAAAGGCCTACCTAGGTACGGCTGCCGACCCAGCCGCTGGTGCAAACCAAGGGATTAGCCCGGCACCATGCTGACGGTCGACACCTTGCATGTTCGGTACGGATCGATCGTGGCGCTTCGCGGTATCTCGCTCACCATTGCGGATGGCGAAGCGGTCAGCGTGGTCGGGCCGAACGGGGCCGGCAAATCCACCTTGCTGCACGCCATCACCGGTGTCGTCCCCGTCGCCGACGGCACTATTACCCACGATGGTGACAGCCTGGTCGGCCGGCCGATTGAACGCATTGTGGGGCGGGGCATCTCATTGGTTCCCGAGCACCGTGGTATCTTCACCAGCCTGACCGTGGAAGAGAACCTGCTCATGGGCGCCCGCGCACTTCGCGACCGGTCGGAGCGTGCCATGGAAATCGACCGGGTCCTCGAGCTGTTTCCCGCCATTCGAGAGCGCTTGCGTCGGCCAGCCGGCCGCTTGTCCGGCGGCGAACAGCAGCAGCTCGCTATTGCCCGTTCCCTGCTGACGCGCCCGCGCATCCTGTTGCTCGACGAGCCGTCCTTGGGTTTGGCCCCGCAGATGATCGAGTTGGTCTACGAAATACTTGCGCGGCTGCGGGGTGAAGGCATCACGCTGCTGTTGGTGGAGCAGAACGCGCACCGGGCGTTGGAGGCCACGGATCGATGCTATGTGCTCCGGACGGGACGCATCGAGCTTTCGGGAACCAGCGCTGAGCTGCGCGGCGCTCCGCAATTCGAGGAGGCGTATTTCGGTTTCGACGCGGCGTCTTCGCCGGACGATACTTCGCTGGACGGCGCGCCATGAACGAAGTTCTACAAGCCGCCGTCGATGCGGCAAGCGTGGGCGGCATCTATGCGCTGATGGCCCTTGGGATCGGATTGATCTTCGGGATCGTCCGTTTGGTCAATTTTGCGCATGGCGAATTCGTCATGGTCGGCGGCTATGCCGTGCTCCTGCTGGCGGGCGCGCCGACGGTCGCAGTCGTGGCCGCAACGCTTATCGTCGTGATCGTCCTGGCCCTGGGGGTCGAGCGGGTCGCCTTTCGCCCGCTTCGAGGCGCGGCAATGCCGACGCTTCTGGTCGGCTCGTTCGCGGTGAGTTATTTCATTCAGCACGTCGTCATGATGTCCTATGGCGGAAATACCGTCGGCGTCGACTTCCTGCCGCGGCTATCAAAATCGATCGAGTTTGGCGGCGTCAGCGCGCCCGCACTGCAACTCGTCGCGATCGCCATTACGGTGTTGCTGCTCGCGGGGCTGGCCTTTTGCCTAAAGGCGACCCGTTTCGGCATCGAGATGCGCGCGGCCGCCGAAGATCTTCGCATGGCCCGCCTTATGGGCGTGCCAACCAATCTGATCATCGCTCTGGCCTTTGCCATCAGCGGAGTTTTGGCGGGCGTCGTCGCCATTGTGTATGTCGCGCAAATCGGCGTGCTGACGCCCCGGATGGGTGTGCAGCCCGCCCTGATCGGCTTCGTCGCGACTGTCGTCGGCGGTATGGGAAGCCTGCTGGGGGCAGTTGTCGGCGGCTTCCTGATCGGCACCATCACGGTTTTGCTTCAGGTTGTCTTGCCGCTGGAGTTGCGCGATTTTCGGGACGCCTTCCTGTTCGGCTCGCTGTTCCTGATCCTCCTGGTGCGCCCGCAAGGCTTGATCGTCGTCCGTTCGGCCCGGGAGCGGGTGTGATGAGCGACGTTCGGAGTGGCTCGGCCTGGCTTGGCCGCCTATGGACGCCTGCGGTCCTGATCGCGGTGCTCGTGGTGATCGTCGTGCTCGCCTCCACGGGGCCCGGTTCGCTGCAACGCACCGTCACCGAGGCGCTGATCAAGCTGATCGTCGTCGTGGGCCTTTATCTGTTCATCGGCAACACCGGGGTGATTTCGTTCGGCCATACGGCCTTCATGGCGATCGGCGCTTATATGTCCGCCTGGTTGACCATGACGCCGGCGCTGAAGCGCATCCGCTTCACCGACCTGCCCGACGTGGTTGCGACGGCCCAGCTTCCGGTCCTGGTGGCCGCACCGATCTCCGCCACCGCAGCGGCCCTTGTCGCTTTGATCATCGGCTTTCCGCTGATGCGCCTGTCAGGGATATCGGCCAGTATCGGTACGTTCGCCATGCTGGCCGTGATCATCGCGGTCTATGGCAATTGGGGCGGCCTGACCGGAGGCAAGAGCTCTCTGATCGGCGTGCCGGTCGAGACGGATTTGTGGGTCGCACTTATGTGGGCCGGCGTGGCCATCGTCATCGCCTGGGTGTTTCAGCGCTCGAAGACCGGGCTGTTGTTGCGGGGTTCGCGTGAGGATCTTGTGGCCGCCCGAGCATCGGGGATCGATGTGCACCGTCTGCGGCTCGTGGCCTTCGTGGTCAGCGCCTTCGTCGTTGGCCTCGGCGGGCACGCCCAGGCCCATTTTCTGGGCATTCTGACGGTCGACGCCTTTTATCTCGATATCACTTTCGTGACCATCGGCATGCTGGTGATCGGCGGCATGAACAGCCTCTCCGGGGCGGTCGTCGGTGTTGTCGTTGTCTCAACGCTGCTTGATGTGCTCCGGCGGGCGGAAAGCGGTTTTTCCGTTGGCGCCATCGAGATCCCGTCTCTGCCTGGCCTGAGCCAGGTCGTGCTGGCGGTGGCAATGCTGCTCATTCTTGTGTTGCGCCCGGCAGGCCTGATGGGCGACCGCGAGGTGTCGCTGCCCCGGCGGCGCTGAGGCCGACGCTGTGCCGGTGAATTCTTTGTAGCGCCTTGGAGCTTGTGGATTGTGGTAGGATTGAGCACGCAACGACGGAGTTTGGGATCGACATGAACGAGCAACCGGCCGCCCATCGGAACCGCGCCATCGACCCTGTGAGCGCGAGCGTGATCCAGGGGGCGCTTGAGAACATCGCAATCGAAATGGGCTACAAGCTCATGCGGATGAGTTATTCGAGCATCATCCGCGAATCGGAGGATTTCGGCGCGGCCCTGTGCGACGTGGAGGGCAACCAGCTGTGCGAATCGAAGCAGAGCACGCCGCTCCAATCGGGCCCGATCCCCGGTTATGTTCGCGGGATAAAACGGCAGTTTGCCGAGCGTGGCGACGAGATCCGCCCCGGCGACGTGATCATGCACAACGATGCCTATGGCGGAGCCAGTCACGGGCCGGATGTGGGCTTTTGTGTCCCGGTGTTTCACAACGACGAACTTGTGGGGTTCTCGGTGACCACCGCTCATCATCTCGATATTGGCGCGCTCGCCCCGGGCAGCTGCGGGATCGTGGAAGCTGTCGACGCGTATGCCGAGGGATTGCAATTCAAGGCACTCAAGGTATTCAGCGAAGGCAAACGCAACGACGCCCTGTGGCAGATCATGCGCGACAATATCCGCGTATCCGACCTGGTGGTCGGCGACATGGAGGCCCAGGTCGCCGCAGCGCGCATTGGCGCCGAGCGATTTGGAGAACTCTTGGATCGCTACGGAGTTGGGACCGTCAAGGCGGCATCCGACGCGCTCTTCGATCATTCAGAGCGGCTGATGCGCGATGCCATCCGCCGCATCCCGGACGGCGACTATGCCGCCACCACCCATATCGACGGATATGAGGATCATCCCGATCCTGCTTATAAAGATCTGGAGATCACCGCCACGATTAAGGTCAATGGCGACGAACTGACCGTCGATCTGACCGGCACGGCGCCGCAGCTTAGCGACCGGCCGATCAACATGCCGCTCGAAGGCACGGTCGATGTCGCGATCTGGCTGGTGCTCCGTTCGGTACTGCTTGACAGCGACAAATTCGGCGACATTCCGCAGAACAGCGGCCTGACCCGACCGATCACCATCGTTGCACCGGAAGGCACGCTCGCCAACCCGACTTTCCCGGCGCCGACCATTGCTCGCTTTTGTCCGGGCAATCAGGTCGCCGACACGATCATGAAGGCATTGTCCCAGGCCATGCCCGATCAAGTCAGCGCCGGCATCGGGAACCTGAAGGTAATTGCCTTCAGCGGTATGCAGGCCGGCCAGCAATGGGTCCATATGGAAATCTTCGAGGGCAGCTATGGCGGCCGGCCCGGTCAGGACGGCATGGACGCCGTTGACACGCTCTATGCGAACACCCGGAACAATCCGATTGAGGATATCGAATCGCATGTGCCGCTCAGGGTCACGCGCTACGAACTGCGCGAGGGCGCGTTCGGGCCTGGCAAATGGCGCGGCGGCATGAGCTCGATCCGGTCGGTGGAGTTCCTGAGCGACGGCGGCGCCGCCGTGGAAGGCGAGGGCCACAAGTTTCGGCCCTGGGGTTTCGACGGCGGAGAGGATGGTCATACTGCGGCGCTCAACCATACGAGCGTCGACGGGGAAGCGCCGTTGCCCTCAAAGGTGCAGTACACCCAGGTCCAGGCGGGAGACGCCTTCGTTTGCCTCGGCGCAGGCGGCGGCGGTTACGGGGACCCAAGGGCTCGCGAACCCTCTGCGGTGCTCGACGACGTGATCGATGGCTATATCGATCCAGAGGTGGCGCGCGAGGCCTTCGGTGTGGTCATCCGTCCGGATATGACCGTCGACGAGGCGGCAACGGCGTCGCTCCGCGGCGGCTGACGCGCAGCGCATCGAAGCGATGAGGGGCGACATGGCGAAACGCGGATCAACGAAGGGCGGAAACGGCGCGCGGATCGATCCGGTGACGGCGAGCGTGATCCAGGGGGCGCTGGAAAACGTCGCGATCGAGATGGGCTTCAAGCTGATGCGGATGAGCTATTCGAGCATCATCCGCGAGTCGGAGGATTTCGGCGCTGCCCTTTGCGACGCGGAAGGCCGGCAACTCTGCGAATCGAAACAGAGCACGCCGCTCCAATCGGGGCCGATCCCCGGCTACGTGCGCGGCATCATGCGGCAACTCAGTGAACGCGGCGAAGAGATCCGACCGGGCGACGTGATCATGCACAACGACGCCTATGCCGGCGCCAGCCACGGGCCGGATGTCGGGTTTTGCGTGCCGGTCTTCTTCGAAGGAGGGTTGGTCGGGTTTTCCGTCACCACTGCGCATCACCTCGATATCGGCTCGCACAATCCCGGCAGCGTCGGCATTGTCGACGCCTTCGATGCATATGCCGAAGGCCTGCAGTTCAAGTCGATCAAGGTCTATGACGAAGGCCGGCGCAACGAAGACGTTTGGCATTTTTTGACCAACAACATCCGAGTCTCTGATCTGGTCGTCGGCGATATGGAGGCACAGATCGCCGCCTGCCATATCGGTGCCGCGCGCTATGTCGAGTTGCTGGAGCGCTACGGCTTGCAGTCGGTTCGCGACGCCTGCGAAGATCTGTTCGATTATTCCGAGCGGCTGATGCGGCGCCAGATCGCCGCGATCCCGGATGGCGATTACACGGCGGAAGGCTTCATTGACGGTTTTCTCGACGACGAAGCGCCCGAACGCAAGAACCTGCGCATCGCGGCGACCGTCAAAGTGAGTGGCAGCGACATGGTGGTCGATCTGACCGGAACGGCGCGTCAGGTCGATGACCGGCCCATCAACATGCCTTTCGAGGGCACGGTCGACGTCGCCATCTGGCTGACCCTGCGCTCGGTCCTGCTCGACACCGACACCTATGGCGATTTGCCACAGAATGCCGGTCTTTACCGGCCGATCACGATCGTGGCTCCTGAAGGATCGCTCGCCAATCCGATCTTTCCGGCACCGACCATTGCCCGGGTCGGACCGGGCAACATCGTCGCCGATACGGTAATGAAAGCGCTGGCGCCGGCGGTGCCGCGCCAGATCAGCGCGGGTATCGGCAATCTGAAAGCCATCGCCTGCACCGGCATGGGCGAGAACCAGCACTGGGTCCATATCGAGATATTCGAAGGCAGCTATGGCGGCCGCTACGGTATGAACGGCATGGATTCGGTAGACACGCTCTATGCCAACACCCGCAACAACCCGATCGAGGACATCGAATCGCATGTCCCGATCCGCGTGACACGTTATGAGATGCGTGAGAACGCTGCCGCACCCGGCAAGTGGCGCGGTGGGCTCAGCATGATCAAGGAGTTCAACTATCTGGCGGACGGCGGCGCCGCGATCGAGGGCGAGGGGCATGCCTTCCCGCCCTGGGGATACGATGGCGGCAGCGAGGGCTTCACGGCGCAGCTCATCTTGCACACCAACGACGGCGAGGACATTCATCTGCCGTCGAAAGTCCCTTATCGCGCGGCCCATGCCGGCGACACCTTCGTTGCGATCGGCGCCTGCGGCGGCGGCTACGGGCGGCCCGAAGAGCGCGATCCAGCCGACGTTCTCGACGATGTTCTGGACGACTACATCACCCGCGAGGCAGCGCGCGACGACTACGGGGTCGTGATCGGCGCGGACATGACCGTCGACCTTGCCGCGACCCAGTCGGTTCGCGCCGAACGGAACGGTTAAGGCCTCCCATGATCTCGATCAATGGTGACCGTCTGCTTGGCGATTTGCGGAAGTTGTCCGAATTCGGCCGGGTCGAGAACGGCGTCCACCGTCTGTCGTTGACCGACGAGGACGTTGCGGCGCGCCATTGGTTGCTCGGGCGCATGACCGAGGCTGGCCTCGATGCACGTATCGACGGGCTGGGCAACGTCTACGGCGCGACGCCAAAGGCAAAACGGACTGTCCTTATCGGGTCGCACACCGACACGGTGCCGAAGGGCGGTTGGCTCGATGGGGCGATGGGGGTGATGTATGGGCTCGAAGTGGCCCGAGCGTTCCTGGAATCCCGAGACTCGGCAGGACCGCCGGAAACCGGGGTCGACGTCATATCATTCGTCGATGAGGAAGGGCATTTCCACGGCACGACCGGCAGCCTCGCCTTCTGTGGCGAGTTTGATCTGAAAACCGTCGAGGCTTTCACCAACACGGACGGCGTGACTTACGCGGAGGCGCTGGAGCGGGTTGGTTTCGCAGGCGGACCTATTACTCAGCTTGACGGTGATAGGCACGCCGCCTTCATGGAAGCCCATATCGAGCAGGGGCCGGTCCTGGAAAATGCTGGCAAGCGGATCGGGATAGTCACCGGAATTGCCGGCATGCGCCGCACCAGGGTCGCCTTCGACGGTCAGGCCGACCATGCCGGCACGATCCCGATGGCCATGCGGCGTGACGCGGCCGCGGCGATGATCAACTTTCTCCATGATTTGCGGGGCCGCTTCGAAGCGCTCGCGGCCGACAATACTGTGTGGAATTTCGGCTACTACCGGATTGAGCCCGTCGCGCCCAATCAGGTTGCCGCCAAAGCTGAAGTGACAGTGGAATTTCGCGATCTCGACAAAGCCTTGCTCGATCGGATGGCTGACGCGGTGGAGACCGCAGCCAGGGACGCGGCCGATGCTACCGGAGGCAAGGTGTCGGTCGAGACCGAGCGTGTCGTCGCCATCCATCCCGCCGACATGGTGCCGGAGATCGGGCGCGATATCGAGGCGGCGAGCCGCGCTCTCGATGTAGAGCCGCTATGGATGCAGAGCGGTGCGGCCCATGATGCGATGCATCTGGCGCGCTGCGTGCCGAGCGCTATGCTTTTCATCCCGAGCATCGGTGGCCGTAGCCACGACCCGGCGGAGGATACCTCCGAGGCCGATATTGTGCTGGGCGCCCAGGTGCTTGCAGGGACAGTCAGTCGCTTGCTGGCGCGCGACGCGGAAGCAAACTAACCAGCGCTTCGGGCTCGCCCGACCATCTGCCACCTAACGAACGATCAGCTGCCCTTCGCCGGCCGAATGATCAGATTGCCGTGGGCATCGGCGGTTGCCGTGTGTCGCGGCGGCACCACGGTCGTGCTGTCGGTTTGCAGAATGATGGCGGGTCCGTCGAAGGCCTCGTCGATTGGCAGCGCCTCGCGACGATAAAACGCGGTCTCCATCTCCTTCAACTCGTCGTCGAGGCGAAACAGCGTCCGGTCGGTTTTGATCAGAGCCTCTTTCAGCGTGCCGCCCTTGGTCGGTTGGGGCCGGTCGATCTTGGGGGTTGGCCCGGTGCCGGTAACTCTTACGTTGACGATCTCGATCGGGCTCTCGGCGAAGAAATGCCCGTACTCGGCTTCATGCTGCTTATGGAACCTGTCGAGCATGGCGCCCACGGTTTTGTCCGTGACCTTGCCGACTTCGATACCGACGCGCAGCTCATAGCCCTGGCCGACATAGCGCAGGTCGCCGAAGCGCTCGAAACTGACCGTGGCCGCGTCGACCCCGTCGCGGTCGTATTGGGCACGCAGCTCGTTCTCCATCTCATCGAAATCTCGTGTCATCCGCTCCAGGTCGACGTCGCCCGAAACCTGGAACTCGGTCCGGATGGCGTCGTATTTGAGGTCTGTGGTCAGCAGGCCAACGGCGGATGTGATGCCCGGGAAGGGCGGCACGATGACCTCCGGTATGTCGAGCATTGCGGCCACCTCGGCACCATGCAGCGGGCCGGCGCCCCCAAATGCCACGAGCGCATAGTCGCGCGGATCGATGCCCTTCTGCACTGTGCGCGCGCGGATGGCATTGGCCATATTCGCGTTCAGAATGGTGATGACGCCTTCCGCCGCTTCTTCCGCCGACATGCCCAGTGTCTGGGCCAGATCGGAGATCACCTTGCGGGACGCCTCGCCGTCGAGGCCCATTTCGCCGCCCAGGAAATTGTCCTTGTCCAGCCGGCCGAGCACAAGATTGGCGTCGGTCACGGTGGGCCGGTCCCCGCCTTGGCCATAGGCCGCCGGGCCGGGCACAGCGCCGGCGCTGATCGGGCCGACCTTGAAGGCGCCGGCCGTGTCGACATGGGCGATGCTGCCACCACCGGCGCCGATCGTATGGATGTCGATCATCGGCACCATGACTGGATAGCCGGCGATCCAGGTGTCGCGCGCGGCGGCCTCGCTGAAGGTGCCATCCGTGACCACGCCGATATCGGCGCTGGTGCCGCCGACGTCGAAGGTGATCAGGTTCGCCCGGCCCGACAGCTCGCCCGACCAGGCGCCGCCCATGACGCCGGCCGAGGGGCCGGATAAAAGCGTCAACACCGGGCGCTCGGACACCAGCGCGGGGGTGGCCACGCCGCCGTTTGAACGCATGATATGCAGTTCTGCTTTCAGTCCGGCATCGTTCAACGAATTGGAGAGATGCTGGACGTAGGTCCGTACCTTCGGGCCGACGAACGCGTTCATGGCCGCTGTGGTGAAGCGCTCGAACTCGCGGAACTGCGGCGAGACCGACGCTGAGGTGGAAACGAATGCTTCGGGATACTCCTCCTGCACGATCTCCCGGGCGCGCTCCTCATGGGCCGGGTTCAGATAGGAGAACAGCATGCAAATCGCGATCGACTCCACGCCTTCCTTCTTCAGCTCTTGGGCAGCTTCGCGCACCTCGTCCTCGTTCAGCGGCTCCAACACCTCGCCACGCGGGGGGATCAGCCGCTCGGTGACGACCTTGCGGTGCCGGCGCCGGGCGAGCGGACGGTCCTGCCAGGGGATCTCCTGCATGATCGAGTAGTGCTGCGGGCGTTGGTGGCGGCCGATATGGAGAATATCGCGATAGCCCTTAGTGGTGATCACGCCGGTCCGGGCGCCTTTGTATTCGAGCACCGCGTTCGTCGCGATCGTGGTGCCGTGATAGACATGGTCGATATCGGCCGCTTTGGCGCCTTCCGCCTCGCAAAGCAGCGCGATGCCACGGATCACCCCCTCGGAGGGATCGTCGGGCGTGGTCGCGACCTTGCGGATCGAGGTTTGCTTCGTATCGGTGTCGGCAAACACAAGGTCCGTGAACGTGCCGCCCACATCAACGCCGATCAACTTCATTCGTGAGTTCTCCCTGGTGCTTATCGTGGGCGCGCGGCAATCGATCCGCGATGGATCGCCCGGTCGCGCCGGAACTGAAGGGTCTGTTCTATGAGTTTCCGCTACCCGTCGGCGGGCCCTCGCCGGTCTGGGCGGTGATGATGCCGTAATGCTCGATGCGGCGATGTTCGGCGAAGTTGAACATCGCTTCGCGATTGTATCGGCTGAGGTCGAGATCGCAGGTGGCTGAGATAACCTCGTCGCCCTTGGTCGCCGCCATGGCGACGATCTCTCCGGACGGCGCGACGATGCAGCTGCCCCCGATCAAATCCGATCCCTCTTCCAAGCCGGCCTTGGCGACGCCGACCACCCACATCGCGTTCTGGTAGGCACCCGACTGCATGCACAGGTGATTGTGGAAATCGGTCAGGTGATCGTAGATCGGCTCCCACGGGATATGGGTCGGTGTGTTGTAGCCGAGGACCACCATCTCTGCGCCCTGGAGCGCCATCACGCGGTAGGTTTCCGGCCAGCGGCGATCGTTACAGATGCACATGCCCATCTTGCCGCCGAACGTCTCCCATACCGGGAAGCCGAGATTGCCGACATCGAAATAGCGCTTCTCCAGATGCTGGAACGGCAGGTTGCTTTTGTTGTCCGCGTGACCAGGCAGATGGACCTTGCGGTACTTGCCGACCAGCGTGCCGTCGGGCGCAACGAGGATCGCGGTGTTGTAGTGCCGGTCGGTACCGTTCTCGCGTTCGAGTTCGGCGTAGCCGAGGTGAAAACCGACCTCCAATTCCTTAGCGAGATCGAACAACGGCTTGATATCCGCGCTCGGCATTTCCGTTTCGAACCAGGCGTCGATGTCCTTCTGGTCCTCAAACCACCAGCGCGGAAAGAATGTGGTCAGTGCCAGTTCCGGAAACACCACAAGCTTGGCGCCGCGACCGTGCGCTTCGCGCATCATCTCCATCAGCCTGGCGACCACTTGCGCGCGGGTCTCGTTGCGGGCGATGGGGCCGAGTTGAGCCCCTGCGACGTTGATGGTTCTGGCCATAGCGTCCCCTCAGCTTCCGTTTGCGCCCGCGCGTGCCTGGCGGGTCGCGGATTTGTCCACTGTCATGTCCTCGCCGATCACCACGCCGTAGTCGGCGCGGGCGCGCTCCACGGACAGGTAACCGTCGAGCACGTCCTCCAACACCTCGTCTGGCGCGCGTTCGGCCGCCGCGCCGTAGCCGCCGCCACAGGCGCGGATCGCAATGATCTTGTCGCCCTCACTGAACGGCCGATAGGGCAGCTTCGATGGCAGCGGCACTTCCTCGCCATCGGGCTTTTGCCAAAGCAGCTGCGAGGTTACGCCGTCGGCGCCGCCGAACGCGCCGTGCGGAGGATATTTGTGGCCGTCGCTTTCCACCGACGCAGCCCCATCAGCCAGAAAACGAACCTCGCGGACCGAGCCGATGCCGCCGCGCCACTTACCCGGTGCCGGAGGATCGTCGCGCAACTCGTACCGCTCGATGCGCAATGGCACGTGGGATTCGATGTCCTCGATCGGGTTGTTGCGAGTGTTGGCGTATAGGACGTCGACCGCATCCATGCCGTCGAGCCCATGGCGGCCGCCATAGCTGCCGGAAAAGAGCTCGACCTGGACCCAGAAATCCGCCGCTTGCTGGCCGGTGAATACCATGCCGCCGCCATTGCCGCAGCCGCCGCAGACCTGCTTCGGCACGACCTGGCCAAGCGCCTGGACGACCGCGTTGGAGAGCTCGATGCCTGTACAGAATCTGGCAATCACAGGCGCCGGGAAGGTTGGGTTGGCAAGCGTGCCCTCAGGCGCCACGATCCGGATCGGCCGGGTAAGGCCACTGTTCTGCGGGATCTCGCCATGCACCGCGGAATCCAGAAGGACTGAACGAATTGAGAGCCAAACTGCGCAATCAACCGTTCCCTCCAACGGCATGTTGATCGGCCGGTCCGAGACCTGGGGTGCTGTGCCTGTTAAATCCACGATCAGCTCGTCGCCACGGACACGTATGGTTACGTTGATCGGCAGGTCGCGGCGGCCTGGCTCTTCGTCGTCGAGAAATCCGTCCAAATACGTCGTGGCGTTGTAGTCGCCGTCGGGCAATTCGGCGATGGCAGCGCGCAGCCGGCGCTCGGAGGTGTCGTAGATCGCCTCCGCCGCGGCTTCCACGGTCTCGCGCCCATAGCGGCCGATCAGCTCCAGAAAGCGCTCGGCACCAATGCGGGCCGCAGCGATCTGCGCTTCCATGTCGCCCAGAACAAGGTCTGCCAATCGGATATTGCTGCCCAGAATGTTCCAGACCTGTTGGTTGCGCCGGCCCTCCTCGTAGACCTTCACGGCCTGAAAGCGCAGCCCCTCGGCATAGCAGTCGATGGCGTCGACGATCCCACCACTGCCAGGTGTCAACGCACCGATATCGAGATGGTGCGCCGTGGTGACGGCGAAACCCGCCAGCGTGCCATCGAGAAAGGCTGGAACGATGAAAGCCACATCCGGTCCGTGGCTGGCGCCGGCATAGGCATCGTTGTGCATGAACACATCGCCGGGGCGAATCTCCTCGCCGCGCTCGGCCAGCTGCCTGCGCAGGCCGCGGACATAACCCGGGATCGGCCCCGACTGGAGCGGCGTGCTCTGTTTGGCTTCGGCCAGCTGGCGGTCTTGCGCATCGATCAGCGCAGCGCCGAAATCCTCCGATTCGCGGATGATGCTGGAATAGCTCATCCGCATGAGCTTGTAGCCCATCTCGATCGCGATGGTCTCAAGCGCCCCCTGGATGACGTTGATCGTCACAGGGTCGACAAGGCCGGAAGCCTGCTTAGCGGTGCGATGCTGCCTGGGGCTCTCGTTCAAAGCCTCGCCTCCCGAACCAGCCGGCGGCATGAGGGCGCCATCGGCAACGATTTCTTTTCAGTATGCCCGATTCCCACCGGTCACGAAATGCCGCCGGCGGGTATTGTCATGGGGGCCTTGGATTCCTGGAATTGTGGGATAGGATTCAGAGAAACGACAGCGGCGCCAGTCAAGGCACGCTGCACCTCATTTCGAGCGAAAGGGATGGAGCCATGAAGACTGCCATCGTCAACATCGGCACCATCATCACCGGTGACTGGCGCGAGCCATTCGCCACCGGAGATACCATCCTGATGGCCGACGGTGCGATCACCGGGGTCGGCACCGGCGATGCGAGCGCCGTGGAGGCTTGCGACGTCGTCATCGATGCGGACGGCGCCACCGCCATCCCTGGTTTGATCGACAGTCAGATCCACAACACCTTCGGCGACTACACGCCGCGCCAGAAGACGGTCGGCTATCTGGACAGCTACGTCCATGGCGGCATCACGACCGGCATCAGCGCCTCGGAGGTGCATGTCACCGGTCGTCCGAAGGACCCGGAAGGCGTCAAGGCGCTGGCGGTTGCTGCCAAGAAGTGTTTCGACGATTACCGCCCCGGCGGCATGCGTGTCTGGGCCGGATCCGTGATCCTTGAGCCGGGCCTGGTGGAGCAGGATTTCGAGGAACTCGCCAGCAAGGGCATCTGGCTGGCCAAGGCCGGCTTCGGCGCGGTGGAAAGCCCCTTCGAATACGCGCCCATGGTGGGATGGGCCAAGAAACACGGCATGATCACCACCGTGCATACCGGCGGTTCATCGATCCCTGGTTCCTCCGGCATCTGGTTCGACCATCTGAAGGAAATGCAGCCGCATGTGTCGTTCCATGTGAACGGCGGACCGGTGGCGATGCCCGACGAGGACTTCCCGCGTATCGTCAACGAAAGTGAGATTGCCCTGCAGATCTGCACCGCCGGCAATCTGCGCACAGCGCTCTGGGTCACCGATCTGGCGCGCGAGGCCGACGCCTTCGACAGACTGCTGATCGCCACCGACACGCCGACCGGTTCCGGCATCATGCCGCTTGGCATGATCTACACCATGACCCATCTCGCGAGCCTGGGCGATGTGCCGGTCGAGCACGCGATCGCTGCCGCCACGGGCAACAACGCGCGGGTATACAACTTGAACTCCGGCTTCATCCAGGAAGGCAAGGACGCCGACGTGGTGATCGTCGATGCCTGCGTCGGCGGCTCCAAGGACAATGCCATGGACGCCATCCGCAATGGCGATATCTGCGCCGTCGCCGCCGTGGTCACCGACGGCGTGCCGCGCTTTGTCGGCCGCAGCCGCAACACCCCCGCATCAATGAAGACCGTGCGCACCGCCTCCAGCAAGATTGCCAAGGATTTCGCCGCCGGCGCGCATTGAGCCAGTACCGCCCAAGCCGACCACCAGACCAGGAAACGGACCTCATTTGCCATGGAGCCAACTTTCGCCAGCTATCACATTCGCAAATGGTACGCCCAAATCGACGAGGCATTGGTCAACGAAACCGGCAAGCCGGCCGACGGTCCGCCGGTTCGGAAGTTCGTGATCGCATGTGCCGTGCACAATCCCTATGCCGGGCATTTCAGCGAGGACCTGTCGCAGCTGACAGGTGACTCTCCGAAGCTCGGAGAGGAATTCGGGCGGCGTCTGGTTTCACTGTCTGGCGGCGAGGCAATCCAAAGCTACGGCAAGTCGTGCATCGTCGGTGTGAATGGCGAGTACGAGCATGGCAACGCGCTGCTCACCACGGCCTTCGCCAATCCGGTGCGCGAGGCGATCGGCGGCGCCAGGGCCTGGATCCCGTCGACCGGCAAGCGCGGCGGCCCGGGCACCGAGATCGATATTCCGCTCGCCCACAAGGACGCGCTTTACGTCCGCTCCCACTACGACACGATCAGTGCCTTGTTCGCGGACGCACCCGATCCCGATGAGATCCTCGTCATCATGGCTGCCGCTACGCGCGGCCGGTTGCATGCGCGCCTGGGCGGCTTAAAGCGTGAGGACGTGAAAGGCGAAGACGGACTGACGTAAGTCAACCCAAAGGTCTCCCAGTCAGCGGTTCGTGCGCGACGGTCGCGGCTCCGTTGTCATGTAACGCAGCAGCATCAACGCCTGGTCCGTGCAGTCGACGAGCTCCGACATGATGCGTCGCAGTGCTGTGAAGTCCTGGCGGCTCAAGCAACCGAAATGCACATCGTTCACCGGCGACTGGATGGCGGCGAGCTCGCGGAATTTCTCCCAGCCTTTGTCGGAGACGGTCAATAGAACGCGCCGCCGGTCGCTCTTGTCCTGGGTTTTCTCAACAAGCCCCAATCGGATCAGTTTGCCGATCTCGTTGGTCACGAAAGATCCGCTCAGATGGAGGTGTTCGGCAACCGAGCTCACGCTGACATTGCCTGCCTTGCTCAGATGTGCGACCGAGATCAGGATCGTATACTGCGGTCCGGTTATTCCCATGACCGAGCCGTAGCCGTCCCGGACAGCCACGAGGCGCGCTGCGAAGGCCAGCGAGTCGTGAACCAGCTTACGGAATCCATCGTCGTCGCCGTCGATGAGCAACTCAGGACGGGTGACGGTCAAATGCGCTGACGTCTTTCCTTTGACCGGTGTCTTGTCCTTCGGCGAAGCGCCATTTTTTTTCGCCCGTGCGCGTCGTTTCCCTTTCGAGTTCGCCAAAGCCATTTGTGGAACTGCCTCCTGAGAGAATGCACAAATGTCGGAGCCCGCGATCAAGCCGGCTCGAAAGATCTCTACTCTGCTGCCGCGCTGGTTTTTCGGGATGCACTGCCGCCGTAACTCGACAACGCGGCGCCTAGCAGGTCATCGCACTCCTGCCACCCGAATGTCCGAAAACTGTGCCCGCAGGTTACGAACCGGGCGCCGGCGTAGAACATCTCATACTGAGTGTGGCGCCCGGCAAACTCCGACCCCAGGATATCCCAGGCCAATTTCAGAAACTTGACCCGGTCAAGCGCGGTCTCGCCGTCTCGCGAGGAAATCTGGGTTTTCTCCATGACCTCGGCGAGGTCTGGATTGTCGAAATCCTCTTCCGATGACGGCAGCATGATCAGGCTGCCCCCGGCCAGCTCCCGAATTTGTTCGACCAGTTTGGGATAGAGATCCTGAGTGTAGATCTGCGCCCCGTAAAGCAGGCTCGGGCGTGGGGCAAAGTACCTACCGCGCTGTACGCCTGAGCTTTCCATGCCGTAGAGAAGGCCCTCGACGGCGCTTACCTCGGAGGCCATCCAGCCGAGCTTCTCTGCGACCGATGGAATGCCGATCGTGCCGATCGTCTCGGTAATGCGCCGTGCGACGCCGAGCATGAACTTCAGCTTTACCACCAGGCGCACTTGCGATTGATAGTTCTGATACACGTGACCGGGCGTGTCGTGAAACTGCGCCCGGCACACATCGGTATCCCGGTAGACGAAAATCCGGTCCCACGGCACTTTCACATCGTCGAAATAGAGCAGCGCATCGTTCTCGTCGAAATGATAAGAGATCGGATTGTCGAACTCGGAAACGGCAGCCGCTTCGTAACTCTTTCTTGAGATCACCTTCATGCCGCGAGTCGCCATCGGTACGGCGAAGGAAATCGCAAAGTTTTCCTCACCGGGCCGCAGCGGCTGAAGATTGGCGACAAAGACTTCGTTGGCCATGATCGAACTGGTACCGAGCATCTTGGCGCCGCGCACTGTGACCCCGGTCGTGTCCTCATCGACGATCTTCAGCGTCAGATCTTCGCCGTTCTGTTCGCCCCAGGCCTTCGAACGGTTGGCTTGCGGGTTGATGATCACGTAGGTGAGGAATAGGTCGTTGTCGCGCGCGTATTGGTGATAGTCGGCATAAGCCCTGGCGAACTTGGCCCCGTGCGTCTCGAACACATCCATGCCGATAACCTGTCCGGTGATCGCCGACGCGACATGATCCGGCGACCGCCCCATGAAGCCGTAGTGCTGCTCGGCCCAGAGGGACATTGCCTTCCTGCGCGACACGAGGTCTTCGTAAGACTCTGCCTTGAGCCACGAGCGGTTGACCCTGGTCCCCTTCGAGGTAGGGCTCTCATAGGTCATGATCTCGTGGTTCTTGGCATCAGCCTGGAAATCATAGAGCCGCGCCGCGGACGCAACGGCGTTCTTGAAGGCCGGATGCGTCGTGACGTCTTCGATCGGCTTGCCGTTGAGGTAGACCTCCCGGCCGTCCTGGAGGCTCTTGATGTGTGCGGCCCCGTCCTTGACGCTCATATCCGTTCTCCCGTTGGTCTTTTATCGCGGCGCTATCTCTATCCAATTCCGTTAATTACCTTTGTAACTTCGGTAATTTAAAAAGTCAAATTGTCGACAGAAAAGCGCATTGTCGATTGTGCGGATTGCTGGAGCCAGGATAGCCGCACCGTGATCGGGCGATTTGGCCCGAGCTTTACCCAGGCGGTGGGCAAAACGTGACAGCGCGCTTCTAATCTCCTAGGAAACACCCGCATCAATGGATGCCAGGGCGAAATCGACAGGAGGGAAATGGGGTGCGGGAGTTCGGATCGTCTGTCGGGAATGCGAACCTTGGAGACAGGCCGTGAGTGACGCGCAGGACCGTGCCGATCGGCTGGTGAAAGGTATCGATTGGCTGATCACCGTGGACCCCGAACGGCGGGTCATTCGGGATGCAGGCATCGCGATCAAGGACGGCCGCATCGCGGGCGTCGGAAAATCCGATGAGATCGAAGAGCAATGGCAGAGCGCGGACGTTATCGACGGCCGCAACCGGGTGGTGACGCCAGGTTTCATCGACAACCATCTCCACGCCTCGTTTCAGATGTCGCGCGGCTTGGCGGACGAGGCCAACGCCCAGTCATTTCTATTCGACCGCATGTATCCCTACGAGGGCGTGCTGACGAGCCAGGACGTGCAGGTCAGTTCTTCATTGGCGGCCATGGAATTGCTGCGTCACGGCGTCACCTGTTTCATCGATCCCGGCAACTACCATCCCGATGCGACGGTCGAGGCCATAGCCGCCGCCGGCGGCCGGATGGTTGTCGCCCGCAGCAGTTTCGACAGGACCAAATCCGTCCTGGGCCTGCTTCCCGAAGCCATGATCGAGACCACCGAACAGGCGCTGGAGCGCGCCGAGGCCGTATTGGAGACTTATGGCTCAGCGCATGACGGGCGAGTTCTCGCAAGCGCCTCGTTCCGAGGCCTCAACAACGCCTCCGACGAGCTGATCCTGGGGTTGCGGGAATTGGCCGAAAAATACGACACGCTGCTGCAGACGCATGCCTGCTTCAGCTACTCCACCCATGACGCCAGCGTTGCCGCTTGCGGAAAACCCGAGATCGAGCGGCTGGAGTCCCTGGGCGTGCTCGACGAGCGCTGCCTGCTGGTGCATTCGGGTTGGCTGGAACCACACGAAGTCGCGCTTCTCGCTGAACGCAAGCCAACCCTCGTGGCCGCGCCCAGTTCCAGCATCCATAACGGCTACGGCAATATCATCATGGGCAAGCTGCCCGAGCTCATGGCGCTCGGCGTCAACGTCTCACTGGGCTCCGACCATGCCAGTTCCGGTATCGTCGACATGTCCCAGGAGATGCTGATCGCCGCCGGCGGCTACAAGGAAGTGCGCATCAATCCGCGTGTCATGGCCCCTGAGACAGCCTTGGAAATGGCCACCATCAACGGAGCGCGCGGAGCCCGGCTCGAGAACAGCATCGGCAGCATCGAAGTCGGCAAGCAAGCCGACATGGTGTTCTTCGACACCAAACGCCCGGAATGGCAGCCGCTCTACAACCCGGTCTCTAATCTGGTCTACAGCGCCACCGGGAGCTCGGTGACGACCGTCTTGGTCGGCGGCGAGACCGTTGTGGAGGGCGGACATCTGACCAAGGTCGACGAGGACACCGTGTTCGAGGCGGTCAGCGAGATGACAACGCGCCTCGGTGGCCGGCTCGATATGGAGAAGATCCTCACGCTGCGCTGGCCGGTTCACTAAGGCAGGCCAGTCGAGGGCAGACGTCGAGCCCGCCCTCCTACCGATTACGCTCCAATCATGATTATTGAAGCGACAGTAAGATCTCCTTCGTGCTGGGCATCAGCTGGGCGCCGGCCTTTTCGAATTTTTCAATCGGCGGGAACTTGAGCCCGTTCTCCGCCATATATTCCCGCATCTCGGTGAGATAGCGATTGATGACGGCTTCGGTGGAGTTGCGTTTGAGACCGTGGGCCAGGCAGAAGTCGTTGTCAGCGCCCTCGGGGCGGCCGAAACAACGCTTTACGGCGTTGGGCAGTAACTCGTTGAAGACCGTCTGGAACTTGGCGAACTTCTGGGGATCCTTGGCGAATTGGCGCAGGTTGTCGACGCCGTTGCCGTAATGCTCCTCCTCGTCGGCCAGCACCACGCCCATTTTTTCCGCCCAGGGGCGGTAGCTGCTCTTGGCATATTCCATGATCTGCTGGCTGCCGCCGCGGTCGACCGTGAAGTTGAATACGGCGATGTGGACCCAATCGTCGAGATCGAGGTGCCAGAACATGGCGGCGTCCGGACGGGCCTCGATGATCGCTTCGGAGTCCTCGCCGAGTTCTTCGAGGACGTCGATCAGCATTTGGCTGTGCTGGGCTTCCTCGTAGGTGAACTCAGCCGCCAGGAAGCGTTCGCGCCAGCTCGGCGCCGCGGCGATTGAGCGGCCGAAAACCTCGGCTGTCGCCGTCTCCGCCCAAAGCTGGCGGGTCAGCAGTCGAACCAGCATCTCGCGATATTCGCCGGAGACTTCGCTGGGGCCGTGATATTCAGGGATTTTGACTGCTTCATTCATTCACATTTCTCCTTCTTTTCAGACTGTAAGCACCACTTTGCCGACCACGCTACGGTCCTCCAGGACCCCAATCGCTTCCGCGATCTTGTCGAGTGGAAAGTGCTTGAATATGTGTGGCGCGAGTTTGCCCTCACCATAAAGGCGCGCCATTTCCGCCTGGCCTCGACGGACCGACGCGTTGTCGCGCGCGTAGATGGCATTGATCGACGAGCCGACCACCGAAATGTTCTTCAGCAGCAGATAATTGGTCTTCACGTCTGCGATGCGCCCGCTCATGAAGCCCAGCACAACGATACGGCCGTTGAATGCGAGCGTGCGCAGGCAGGCATCGAAGATATCGCCCCCGGCCACGTCGATCACCACGTCGACGTCGCGTCCACCGGTCGCCTGCCTCACTTGGTCGCGCACGTCGTCCCTCAAGTCGTCGCCGGACATGTCGATGATGTGGTCGGCGCCGGCCGCCTTTACCGGATCGGACTTGGCGAGCGTGGTCATGCCAGCCAGCACTGGTCCAGCCCCCAGCGCTTTGGCCAGCGCCACGGCGGCGATACCGACACCACCGGATGCGCCGGTTACCAGCACCACTTCGCCCGGCTGCAGCGCAGCCCGGTCGACCAGTGCCGCCCACACGGTCTGAAAAGCGACGCCCATAGCCGCGGCATCGTCGAGCGGTATATCGTCCGGCAATTCGAAGCAATTGGAGACCAGTACGGCCACCTTCTCGGCAAAGGCGCCGTAGTGCACGTAGAACAGGACACGGTCGCCCGGCGCGAAACCGGAAACGTCTTCGCCCACGGCGGAGATCGTGCCGGTTCCGTCCTTGCCCAGTATGAAGGGCAAGTCGGGCCGGATCTGGTACTTGCCGTCCAGCATCAGGATGTCTGGGTAGTTGATTGTCGCGGCCGCGACGTCGACGATCACCTCACCGGGCTTGGGGGTCGGGTCCGGAATCTCGTCGACTTTGATGCCCGCGCGGTTGCTAAGTTCGTGGACTCTGACGGCTTTCATGAAGATCCTTTCGCGTGTCCGGCACTGTCGATGCCGAAGCTGCCAATCCTGCCGAAGTTGAGCCTTTTCGGCAAGCTGATCGCGCTGCGAGCCGATTTGGCGTTTCGGAGGCCCGCAGGCTCGTCTGACGCGGTTGACAGGCATTCGTTCCGATGCTGATCTCGCGGGTGGTCAGCGTTGTCATAAAGGGGGAAAGGCATGCCGCAAACCGCCATTCCCTGCGTTGTCATGCGGGGCGGCACATCCAGGGGGCCCTACTTCAAGCTGGCCGATCTGCCCAGAGACCGTGAGACCTTGACGAAGGTCCTGCTGGCCGTCATGGGCTCGCCCCACGAACGGCAAATCGATGGTATCGGCGGCGCCCAATGGCTGACCAGCAAGGTTGCGATGGTCGGGCCGTCAAAGCACGACGATGCCGATCTCGATTATCTTTTCGGCCAGGTGCTGATCGACCGCGGCCATGTCGATTACGCCCCCAATTGCGGCAACATGACCTCCGGCGTCGGCCCCTTTGCCATCGAGGCGGGCATGATTGAGGCAAGCGACCCGGAGACCGTGGTCCGTATCCGCAACGTCAACACCGGCGCGTTCATCGAGGCGACCGTACAGACACCGGACGGCGGGGTGACATACGAAGGCGAAGCGGCGATCGACGGCGCACCGGGCACGGCCGCGCCTGTGATGCTTAATTTCAGCCGCATGGTCGGCTCGATCACCGACAAGCTGCTTCCTACGGGAAATGCAATGGACGTGTTCGATGGAATCGAGGCGAGCTGCGTCGACGTGGCCGTCCCGATGATCACCATGCGCGCCGGCGACTTCGGCAAGACCGGTTATGAGAGCAAGGCCGAGCTCGACGCCGACAAGGCACTCCTGGCTCGGCTGGAAGCCATCCGGATCGAGGCGTCTGAGCGCATGGGCATGGGCGATCCGACCGGCCGGGTGGTGCCCAAGCTCTGTCTCATCTCCAAGCCCCGCGCCGGCGGCAGCGTCAATGCGCGCTACTTCGTGCCCCATGAATGCCACGCGACTTTTCCGTTGGTTGGCGGCATGTGTCTGGCCGCGGCGAGCGTGGTGCGCGGGACGGTTATCGAGGGCGTCGGGCACGCCAGCGACGCCCACAAGCAATCACTCGCAATCGAGAACCCGGTGGGTCAGCTTGAAACAATGATCGAGTTCGTGGGGTCTCGCAAAGCGCCTGAGATTGTCCGGGTCGGGTTCATGCGCACGGCGCGCCGCATCATGGCGGGCGAAGTCCTTATCCCAAGTACCGTCTGGGACGGTCGGTGACCGGCGCTCGTCAGGCGGTCACACCGATCTCGTCAAGGAAGCCGGTAAGCGCCGCGATACAGGCCTCGGGCTTTTCCAATTGCAGCAAATGCCCGGTCTCCGGGATCGCCTCGTAGAGCCAACCGTTTTCCTCGTGCAGCGCCTGGTTGGCGCGCCCGATGGGCGGGGCGCCCTTCATCGCCGGATCGGCCCCGACGAGTTTCACAGGGCCACCGAAGGCATCGGCGCGCGGCCACAGATCGAGCGTCAGCGCCTCCAGGTAGATCGCAGCTTCCAGCTCGCGCTGGCAGACGAGGGCCCAATCGCCGTCTGCCTCGTCCTTGCGCAGCACGGCTTCGGCCATCAGCGCGTGCGAGCCCTCGACCCAGCGGCTGTGGCCGCGGCTTTCGGCATAGTCGCGGCCGAGATCGGCCGGATCCTTGAACCGCGGCGTCCGGTCCAAAGCCCAATCGACCAGGCGTTTCTCAAGGACGCGCATCGCCTCGTAGTGCCAGTGGTCGACAGGCGGCACGTTCGGTGGATCGAACAGAACCAGCGCGTCCCAGCGCCAGCCGATCTCCAGGGCGTGCTTCATGGCCGTGCGCGCCGACATGGAATGAAAGACGCCGACGCTGGTCTTGGTGCCTAGCCGTTCGCTCACGCCCTGATAGATCCGTTCCAAATCGCGGGAAAACTGAAGGTAAGTATGCCCGTCGCCGCCGCTGCGCGGGTTCTGGCCGTGGTTGCGGATATCGAAGACGACCAGCTCGAACCGCTCCTGCAACGGCCCCCAGAACGGCAGATAGCCATCGACGGCGAAACCGTTCCCGTGGCTCACGAAGAGCCGCACGCCGTTGGGGTTACCGTGCTGGCGGACACGGATGGCGACGCCGTCATCCATGGCAAGGTCGAAAGTCTGATGCGGTTTCGGCAGAGAAAAGGGCAACGGGCTGGTCCCGGACATTGGGAGTGGAGAATTCGAAGCGGCGCACTCTAGTGGAAGCGCCCGCCGCCGGCAAAGCCCGGATCCCGCGGGCTGTGCATGGGGTCCATGATCCTGGGGGTCGCGCTCTCGCCGGGTTCCGGGGCATGGTCTAGAATGAGGCGGCAGCGATCGATGGAGGATAGGTGATGGCGGAATATTCCCTGAAGGCGTTCTGCGACGACTGCCGCGCTAACGTGACGGCGGGCGTGGGTGGTCGCGAACGGATCCGGCAGGATGTGGAGCGATTGCTCGCCCACCCGGCGTTCGTGGCGGAGCATTTCGGGCCTGATGCTGAACCGGGCATACGGGCGCTCTATACCGACCCGGAGACCGGTTTCCAGGTCCTTGCCCACGTCTATGCGGAGGGCAAGGAATCGCCGCCTCACGACCACGGTGTCTCCTGGGCAGTTTATGGCCAGGCTGTCGCCCATACCGACATGACCGTTTGGCGGCGGACCGATGACGGTAAGCAGGACGACAAGGCGGAAGTCGAGCCCGAAGAGACCTACCGCCTTGATCCGCCGAAGGCGGGCACGTTTGAGCCCGGCCAGATCCATTCGATTAAATTTCCCGACGGCGCCCGTTTTCTGCGTGTGACCGGGACCGACCTCAAGACGATCCGAACGCGCCGCTTCGATCCGGAGACCAGTGCGGTCCTTCGGGATGCCGGAATATCGGGGGTCGCTCGATAGCCCTGCAACGGCGGCTGCAGTAGCTTCGATGCCCACCTTTTAAAATTCTTTGGCCGGCTTTTGCCAATGATCCCGTGTTGCCAAGAGCGAATCGATGATCCATTTCAAAGGCGTACAATGATAGTGACGAATTGCCGCCTCGCTGCGAGCGGCGGGAAACGACAATGACTGAGAAAATTTGCACGCTCGCCGAGGCGATCGCCAATAACGTGAAGGACGGCGATGCGGTCGCCTTCGAAGGCTTCACCCATCTGATACCTCACGCCGCGGCGCATGAGGTCATCCGCCAGGGGCAGACCGATCTGACCTTGATCCGGATGACGCCGGACCTGATTTACGATCAGCTGATCGGCATGGGACGGGTCAAGCGGGTGGTGTTTTCCTACGCCGGCAATCCCGGTGTCGGTCTGCTGCGTCGTATGCGCGATGCCATCGAGAACGATTGGCCCCGGCCGCTGGAGATCGAGGAACATTCCCATTCCGCAATCGCCCAAGCCTACGAGGCCGGCGCGGCCGGATTGCCTTGCGCCATCTTTCGCGGCTACCGGGGCGCCGAGCTGAAACGCGTCAACTCAAACATCAAATCGGTGACCTGCCCGTTCACCGGCGAAGAATTGGCGGCGGTGCCGGCCATCCGGCCGGACGTCACCGTCATTCATGCGCAAAAGGCGAACCGGCGCGGCGACGTCCTGATCGAAGGGATCGTCGGCGTGCAGAAGGAAGCTGCTCTGGCGGCAAAGCGCGCGGTGGTCACGGTGGAGGAGGTCGTCGACGACTTCGACGATGTCCACATGAACGCCTGCATCCTGCCCGGTTGGACGCTGGCGGCCGTCGCGCAGGTCAGGGGCGGCGCCCATCCATCCTATGCGCAAGGCTATTACCCGCGCGACAATGCGGCCTACCTTGCCTGGGACAAGATCGCGACCGACCGGGACGCCTTCCAGGCCTGGATGAACGAGCACGTGACGAACGCGTCCGCCGATGTCTTCGCGGACCGTGTCCGCGACCTTTGACGGGAAGGCCCATGACGGATTTCACACCGAACGAATTGATGACGATAGCAGCCGCCAGAGCGTTGAAGAACGACGATGTTTGCTTCGTCGGCATCGGCGCGCCGTCAGCCGCGTGTAATCTCGCGCGCCTGACCCACGCGCCGGATATCACATTGATCTATGAAAGCGGCACGATCGGGACGGCGCCGGATGTATTGCCGCTTTCCATCGGTGACGGCGAGCTTTGCGAGACCGCGGTGACCAACGTATCGGTTCCGGAGATGTTTCGTTACTGGTTGCAGGGGGGGCGTGTCAGCATCGGATTTCTGGGCGCCGCCCAGCTCGACAAGTTCGGCAATATCAACACAACGGTGATAGGCGATTACGACCACCCGAGCGTGCGCCTGCCGGGCGGCGGTGGCGCGCCGGAGATCGCCACATCCTGCGGCGAGATTTTCATTACCGTGAAGCAGTCCAAGCGCAGCTTCGTGGCAAAGATCGATTTTGTAACCTCGCTTGGGCACGGCTCGGGCGGCGACGACCGGGCTCGGCACGGCGTTTCAACCAAAGGCCCGACATTGCTGGTCACCGATCTGGCGGTTTGGCGGCCCGACCCTGAAACAAAGGAATTCACGGTGGAATCAATGCATCCGGGGGTGACGCGGCAGCACATAGAGGATACGTGCGGCTGGCCGCCGAAGTTCGCCGAGACTGTAGAAGAAACGCCGCCGCCGACGTCGCAGGAAATATCGGTGCTGCGCGACCTGCAGGCGCGGACCGATGCGGCGCATGGTCTGGCAGACGACAAGGCGGCATGACCGAGGTCTTCACCTATTCCGGTATGCCGGCCCGCGTCGTATTCGGGCGCGGGACCCTGAAGAACTTGTCGGACGAGGTAGTACGGCTCGGCGGCGAGCGGGTACTCGTACTTTCGACATCGCAGCAGCAAGGGCAGGCCGAGACCGTGCGCGAGCAACTGGGCGGCCGAAGCGTCGGTGTGTTCGCCGGGGCGGCGATGCATACGCCGGTCGAAGTCACCGAAGCGGCCATGGATGTGGTGAAGTCGAGGAATGTGGATTGCACGGTGGCGATCGGCGGCGGCTCCACCACCGGGTTGGGCAAGGCGATCGCCCTGCGCACCGACCTTCCGCAGATCGCCGTACCGACGACCTATGCCGGTTCGGAAATGACCCCGATCCTGGGCCAGACCGAAGCCGGCGAAAAGACCACATTGCGCTCCGACAGCGTCCTGCCTGAAACGGTGATCTACGACGTGGACCTGACCCTGTCGCTCCCGGTGATGCTCTCCTGCACCAGCGGCATCAACGCGGTCGCGCATGCCGTGGAAGCGCTTTACGCCAAAGACGGCAACCCGATCACCGCTATGATGGCCGAGGAAGGCATCCGCGCGCTGGCTTCCGCGCTGGCGCGTATCGTTGCCGCTCCCGAGGACGTGGACGCGCGCACCGACGCGCTTTACGGCGCTTGGCTGTGCGGTACGTGTTTGGGGTCCGTCGGCATGGCGCTGCATCACAAGCTCTGTCATACGCTGGGTGGCACCTTCGATCTGCCGCACTCCGAAACCCATACCATCGTCTTGCCGCATGCTGTTGCCTACAATTCTACGAACGCCAACCCGGCGATGGCCGCGATCACCCGCGCGCTCGGCGGCGCGCCGGCGGCGCAGGGACTGTTCGATCTCGCGCAGGAGCTGGGCGTGCCGTTGGCGCTGAAAGACCTCGGCATGCCTGAGGATGGCATCGATCGGGCCACCGATTTGGCGCTGAAGAACCCGTACTGGAATCCGCGGCCGATCGAGCACGGCGCGATCCGCGACCTGATTTCAAATGCCTGGGCCGGCCGTCGCCCAGCAAACTGACAATGGCGAACTGACAACGGCGAATAGGGGGAGGCGGGGCATGATCAGACGACATCGTTCGAAGCGCACTCCCGTCGCCGCGCCGTTCCCGCCGGCACAAGAACGCAAGCCTCCCATTCCGGAACCCAAGCAAGCCTGAGGTCTTCACATGTCTCAATTCTTCACCGAAGAGAACTCCGCTGAAACCGTCATCGCGCGACTGGACAAATGTTCAAATCCGCGATTTCGCCAAGTCATGGAGTCCGCCATTCATCATCTGCACGACTTCGTCAAGGAGGTCGAACCGACCATGGATGAATGGATGCTGGCGATCGAGTGGCTCACCGCCACGGGCAAGATGTGCGACGACAATCGTCAGGAATGGATCCTGGCGTCCGATACGCTCGGTGTCTCCATGCTTGCGGAGACCATCAATCACCGCGCGCCCGACGGCCGCACCGAGGCGACGGTGCTCGGCCCCTTCCACGTGGATGGGGCGGCAACTATGGAAATGGGCGCCAACATCGCACGCGACGGCGAAGGAGAACCCTGTCTGGTCTCCGGCCGCGTGCTCGATATCGAAGGCAATCCCATCGAGGGTGCGGTGCTCGACGTCTGGCAGACCAATGGCGCCGGGTTCTATGACGTCCAGCAGTTGGACATACAGCCGGAAATGAATATGCGCGGTAAGTTCGTCACCGCCGCCGACGGTCGCTACTGGTTCCGTACCGCCAAGCCGGTGTCTTACCCAATTCCGACCGACGGTCCAGTGGGTGTCATGCTCAACGCCATGGGTCGACATGCCATGCGCCCGGCGCATGTCCACTTCATCGTTACCAAGCCCGGCTACGACGCGCTGGTGACGCACGTCTTCGCCGATGGCGATCCTTATATCGATTCCGACGCGGTGTTCGGCGTGAAGCAGTCGTTGATCGCTCCTTTCGTGCTGCAAACCGATACCGACAAGGCCCGCGAGGCCGGCCTCGCCGCGCCATTCTGGAGCACGGAGTTCGATTTGAAGCTTGGCGCCGCAGCGTGACATATCGCCGCTGCGCCTCACAAAGCACGATGCCCCGGTGCTAAAATTGATCCAGGTCGCTGCAACGGTTCTGATCCGGCGCGACGCTGATGATACGGGCCAAGTTGCGGCGATGCGGACCGGCGGCTGTTGCCGGCAGCGTTACCGTATGAGCAAGGGGGCCTCTCAATGTCATCGGCGATCGAAACGATCAAGGCGGAGCATCGCAACTACATTTCCGTGCTGCACTGCATAGACGGGGTGATCGGCGACGTGGAGCGCAACGTCATCGAGCCTGACTTTGTCTTGTTTCGTACTGTGCTCGACTATATCGAGGAGTTCCTTGACCGCTATCACCATCCCAAAGAGGACGAGCACTTGTTCCGCACTTTGCGGCTGCGAGACCGGGATTGTGCAACGCTGCTCGATGAATTGGAGGCGCAGCACCAGCACGGCTACCGGATGCTGAAGGATTTGCGCGCTTCATTGGACGCCTACGAGAAGGACACCGCCTCCGGATCGATATTCTTCGAAGCACTACGCGCCTATCACCGTATGGAGTGGGATCACATGCGCTCGGAGGAAATGGAAGTGATCCCACGCGCCCGCGCCGCTTTGACAGACGACGACTGGGTCAATATCGACAAGGTCTTCTCCGATCATTCCGATCCGGTATTCGGCGACGCGCCGAAAAAGAAATTCGAAGACCTACTGCATCGCATCGCCTCGATGGCGCCGGCCCCGCATGGCTACCGGCAGCCGAAGTAGCGAACCCGAGTCGATTTGCCGGATAGGCATTCGGGACCCCGGCGGATCGGCCGCGGGACTTGACATGCCGGGTCGTTGAAGCCCCCATCGACCCCATGATTGTTGAACGAACGACACTCAAATGACACCGGCGCGATCCGGACCGTCCCGCACTGGCTTCGAGGTGGTGCCCGGTGTCGACCGGGTGCTGAACTGGCCAGCGCTGAAGCCGCTGTCGGCTACTTATGGCGCGCCAGCAGCGAGCGATGCGGTGCGGGCCGCGCTGGACGATATCCGGGCGCTTATCGCGGCTGGCGGCGACGGCGCACGGCTTTGCACGGAAGGGTCGCTGGCCGATGCGGTTTCCGCCAAGCTGGCGGAACGATTTTCGCCAACTCTGCGCTCGGTGTTCAATCTGACCGGGACGGTCATCCATACCAATCTTGGCCGCGCGCCCCTTGCCGAGGACGTCGTTTCGGAGATCGTGGCGGCCGCGACGGGGCCGTCCAATCTGGAATACGATATCTCAAGCGGCCGGCGCGGCGACCGGGACACTCATCTTGAGGCGCAGATTTGTCGACTTTCCGGAGCCGAGGCGGCGACCGTCGTCAACAACAATGCGGCTGCCGTTCTGCTGGTCCTCAACACCTTGGCACGGCGGAAGGAAGTCATTGTTTCCCGCGGCGAGCTGGTTGAGATCGGCGGCGCTTTCCGGATCCCCGATGTGATGCAACGCGCGGGAGCCAAACTCCGCGAAGTCGGCACAACCAACCGCACGCATCTGAAGGATTTTGCTGAGGCGCTCGGCGACCGGACCGCGCTGTTGATGAAGGTACATACCAGCAACTACGAAGTGCGCGGATTCACGAAAGCCGTAAGCGAAGCCGAACTGGCCGAGCTTGCCCACCGGAATGAACTTCCGTTCGTGGTCGATCTCGGTTCGGGGATGCTGGTTGATCTCGAAGCCTTTGGTTTGCCCCACGAGCGTACGGCCCGCGAGACGCTCGCCGATGGCGCGGATATTGTGACCTTCAGCGGCGACAAGCTGCTCGGCGGCCCGCAAGCCGGCATCATTGCCGGCAAGCGTGAACTCATCGCCAAGATCAAACGCAATCCCATGAAACGGGCGCTGCGCCCCGATAAACTCACAATCGCCGCGCTTTCCGCCACGCTGAGGCTTTATGAGGATCCGGCGCGGCTGGCTAAACGGCTGCCGGTGCTGCGTCTGTTGACTAGGGCTGGCGCAGAGATCGCGGAACTGGCCGCCCGGTTGCAGCCGGCTGTCGCAAATACTCTCGGAGCGGCGGCAGATGTCGCGACCGTGCCATGCAAGAGCCAGATCGGCAGCGGTGCCTTGCCCGTCGATCTGTTGCCCAGCACGGCGCTTGCCATTCGTCCAGCTGGCGTTGCGGGCAAGCGGGGTGGCGGTTGGACGAACCGGCTGGCGGCCGCATTTCGAGCGCTGCCGACACCTGTGATCGGACGCATATCGGACGGCGCGTTCATCCTCGACCTGCGCTGCTTGGAAGATGAAGCCGGGTTCGCGGCGCAGCTCGACCGGCTTAACATGGCGGGGCCCAAGGGCCGATGATCATCGCCACCGCCGGCCATGTGGACCACGGCAAGACATCGCTCCTGAAGGCGCTGACCGGCGTCGATGCGGATCGGCTGCCCGAGGAGAAAAAGCGCGGTCTCACCATCGATCTCGGCTTTGTCTACGATGATCGGATCAGCCCCGGCACCGTCATCGGTTTCGTCGACGTGCCCGGCCATGAGCGCTTCATTCACAACATGCTCGCCGGCGTCACCGCGATCCGCGCCGCGATGCTGGTGGTCGCGGCCGATGACGGGCCGATGCCTCAGACCGAGGAACACCTCAACATCCTGGACCTTGTCGGCGTGAAAACGGGTTTCGTCGCGCTGACCAAGACCGATCGAACGGATGCCGCCCGCATCACCGAGGTGCGCGAGGAAATCGAGGTCCTATTGGCCGGTACCGGACTTGAAGCCGCGCCGATCTTTCCGGTCTCCGCCATTGACGGATCGGGTATCGAGGCGGTCGCGGATCATCTTCGCACCCTCGCCGAAACCGAGGCGCCGACCGCGCACAATGGAAACTTCCGGCTCGCGATCGACCGGGCGTTCACGGTGGCGGGGGCTGGTCTCGTGGTCACGGGTCTGGTCAATTCCGGCGCGGTCCGGGTAGGCGAGACCGTCGTATTGTCTCCGGGCGGCCGCGAACTGCGGGTGCGCGGCTTGCGGGCCCAGGACCGGCCGGTAGACGAAGCGGCGCAGGGCGATCGTTGCGCGATCAATCTGGCCGGACGGATCGCGAAGGAAGAGATCAGGCGCGGCGATTGGATCGTGGCCGCGCGTGCGCATGGGTCCACCCGGAGGATCGATGCGCGCATCCGCGTCCTGCGCTCCGAGGATCGTTCGTTCAAACATTGGACACCCGCACATATCCATCTCGGAACCGCCGATGTGACGGGCCGGGTCGCTATCCTTGAGGGCAAGGAAATTGCGCCCGGCAAGAGCGGGCTCGTGCAACTCGTGCTTGATACCGGTGTCAACGCTTGCGGGGGGGACGCGTTTATCGTGCGCGACCAATCAGCGCGGCGCACCATTGCCGGCGGCCGCGTGGTCGATCCCAACTCTCCCCGACGTGGCCGTGCCCGACCTGAGCGTCTGGCTTGGCTGGCGGCACTGGACACCGGTGACCGTGCGCAGGCTCTGGCGGAAGTCCTTGCAAACGCACCGGGCGGAGCACCGCTCTTTGCTCTCGAAGCAGCCTGGAACCTGAATGATGACGAAGCCAAGGTATTGCATGCCGCAGCCGATATTTGCTGTTCGGGCGAAGAGGGCGCGATCGGCTTGTCGAAAGCCCACCGGGATGCTCTGGCGGCCTCGATCCTGTCGACGTTGGAGGCTTGGCACCGCGCGAAGCCCGATACCGGCGGGGCCAACGAACTGGCCCTGATGAGAGCACTGCCGGTGCGCTGTTACCGGGCGGTTTTCGAGCATGTCGTGGCGGAGCTCGTGCGTGACGGGGAGATCAGGCGCGCGGGGCCGCTGCTGCAGCGACGCGGATTTGAGGCCGGACTGACTGGCACCGACGAAAAGCAATGGACCAGTATTCGCGAGGTCATGGAGCAAGCTCCGGACAAGCCGCCGACGATTTGGGAGATTTCCGAAGAGCTTGGCATGCCGCAGAATGCGGTCGCGCGTTTGCTGACGCGGGCGGCCAGGATCGGTCTCGTAGCGCGGGTCTCCGACAACCGGTATATGACGCCACAAACCTTGAGTGCCTTGGCGCATGTTGCAGAGGAGGGCGCGGGCGGCGAGCAGAACCGCCGCTTCAGCGTCGCGGCCTACCGCGATTGGTCGGGGATGGGGCGAAACCTCAGTATCGAAATCCTGGAGTTCTTCGACAAAGTCCGCTTCACCAGGCGGGTCGGCAACGAGCGCGAAATCCTGCGTCCAGCGGACGGCGTGTTCGGTGCTGACGAGGCAGAGGCATCAGCGCCGCAACCGAAGGCGGCCGACAAAAACACTTGGACGCCAGCGGATTAGCCATGCTAGAGCACTTTCCGTTCAAGTGGGCCGGATCCGGTTCTGCGTATGCGCAGTACACTCTAGCCAAGCCGACGGAAGGGGATCGGTACCCGGTGGGCCGCGCGGGCTTCAAACCCGTTGGGACGCGCCAGGCGTGTCTGGTGGGTTCGACTCCCACCCTCTTCCGCCATTCTTCAGTCACGCCGCGACAGCTCACCAATGAAAGCTGACCCGCCAATTCGAACGGACGTCGTGCTGGTCGGCGGCGGCCATGCCCATGCGGCCGTCCTGAAGTCGTTCGGCATGAAGCCGCTGCCGGGCGTGCGGCTCAACCTGATATCGCCCACCTCGCTGGCGCCCTATTCGGGGATGTTGCCCGGCTATCTGGCCGGGCATTATTCGCTGACGGCATGCCATCTAGACCTGCGCGCGCTCAGCCGCTTTGCCGGAGCAAGGTACTATCAGGCCGCCGCCACCGGGATAGATCTTGCTGCCGGCACTGTCTTATGCGCCGGACGTCCGCCCGTGCCGTTCGATCTGCTCTCGATCGATATTGGCTCGACCCCTGCGACGGTTGGAATCTTGGGCGCCGAGACCGCCATACCGGTGAAACCGGTCGACCGTTTCCTGGAGCGCTGGCAGGAGGTGGAACGGCAAATCGTGGCGTCGGAGGGCTCCCACCGGCTGGTCGTGATCGGCGCCGGCGCCGGCGGCGTGGAGGCTGCGCTCGCGCTCGATTTTCGCGCTCGCGAAGCGCTGAAAAGCGCTGGCAAATCGGACAAAGGGTTCAGCGTATCGGTGGTGGCGCGTTCCGGCGAGCCGCTGGAAACCCATAGCGGCGGCACCAGGCGGCGCATGGCGCGTGCGCTTCAGCGGAACGGTATCGCCTTTCACGGCGGCCATACCGTATCGGCCCTTGCGGATGGGCGGATCACATGCAGCCCAGCGCTCGACATTGAATTCGATAGCGTCGTGCTGGTCACGCCGGGATCGGCCGCGCGTTGGCTGACACAAACCGGACTGGCGCTGGATGAGCTGGGCTTCATTCGGGTCAACGAGACCCTTCAGTCGGTGACCGACGAACGCGTGTTTGCGGCCGGTGACACCGCCGCTTTCGAAGGTCGCGCATTGCCCAAGAGCGGCGTTTACGCCGTGCGCCAAGGTCCGGTGCTGGCGACGAACTTGCGCCGCCTGGCGGTCGGCGACACGCCCTGGCCCTACCGGCCGCAGCGCCGCACGCTCGCCCTCATCTCGATGGGCGGCAAGCAGGCGGTTCTGTCCTATGGGGCCCTCACGGCCGAGGGCGGCTGGGCCTGGCGCTTCAAGGACTGGATCGACCGGCGCTGGATGCGCAAGTACCAGGAACTTCCGGACATGGAAGCCGAGGCAGATGCCGGAGTCGGAAGCGAGCCCGGGTTCGACCCGATGCGCTGTGGCGGCTGTGGCGCCAAGGTTCCGGCGGATGTTCTGAAGCGTGCCCTCGGCGCGATCGAGCCCCAGACGCCCGCTGCCTCGGTACTGATCGGCCTCGACGCGCCCGACGACGCGGCGGTGATCGCTCCGCCGGCCGGCAAGGCGCTGGTCCAGACCGTTGATCAGTTCCGCGCCTTCATCGAGGATCCGTATCTTTTTGGCCAGATCACTGCCAACCACTGCCTCGGCGACATTTATGCCATGGGAGCCGAGCCTGCCTCGGCCCTGGCTACGGTGACGTTGCCGTTCAGCGACGAAGCCAAGACGGAAGCCGACCTGAGACAGCTCCTTTTAGGAGCGCAAGCTACGTTCGGCGAGGCCGGCGTCGCGCTGATCGGCGGCCATACCGGCGAAGGCGCGGAGCTGATGCTGGGCTTTTCCATCAACGGCTACATCGACAAGGCCGCGTTGCTTCGCAAATCCGGGCTTCAGGCGGGTGATGCGCTCATTCTGAGCAAACCGCTCGGCACCGGGGTTCTGCTGGCCGCCGATATGCGTCACACCGCACAGGGCCCGTGGATCGACGCGGCGATCGCAACGATGCTGCAATCGAACCGTGCCGCCGCCGAGATCGCCCGGCGCCACGGCGCCACCGCCGCCACCGATGTGACAGGATTTGGGCTGCTCGGCCATTTGGCGGAGATGGCAAATGCGGCGGATGTCGCCGTTACGCTTGACGCCAATGCCGTGCCCGTACTGGAAGGTGCGAGGGAAATGTTCGGCGAAGGCATAGCCAGCAGCCTGCAATCCGGCAATGAACGCAGTGCCCGCGATGCGCTCGGCGCGGCAGCCAACGGATCGCTGCCGCCGGTCTTGTTCGATCCGCAGACAGCGGGCGGTCTGCTCTTCGGGCTGCCTGACGAACACGCCGAGGCATGCATCGCCGAACTTCGTGAGGCCGGCTACACGGCCTCGGCGAATATCGGCCGTATCACCGGCAATGTTGGCGCACCGGCCCGGATATCGATGATATAGGTCATCGTCCTGGGGTAGGTGTCGGATCTGGGGATCTGCCGCTATCGGAAATGGCGGGTCCGGCAATCGATTTATGATGGGGTGTGTATGCGGGACGTACCCGAGTTGATGGATGGCTATCGTCGGTTCATGACCGGCCGCTACCCGCAAGAGGCGGCGCTCTATGAGGCGCTGGCGGAGGGCGGCCAAAAACCGAAGACAATGGTGATCGCCTGTTGCGACAGCCGCGTCGATCCCGCAGCGATCTTCAGCGCCAATCCTGGGCAGCTCTTTATCGTCCGTAATGTCGCCAATCTTGTGCCGCCCTTCGAGCCGCACGGCGACTACCACGGTACTAGCGCGGCGCTCGAATTCGGCGTGACCGGTCTTGAAGTGGAAACCATCCTGGTCATGGGACATGCACGATGTGGCGGCGTACGCGCTTTTGTGGAGGGCTTCTACGATGGCGCGCCGAAGCACGGTTTCATCGACCGCTGGATGTCGCTCCTCAAATCCGCCCGAACCGAAGCGTTACGAGAAACGGCCGACGAGCCGATCGATGTCCAGGCCCAGGCGTTGGAACATGCAGCCGTGCGCTGTTCGATTGAGAACCTGGAGACCTTTCCGTTTATCAAAGACCGCGTGACGGCCGGCGGATTGCGCCTACGCGGCGCCTATTTCGACATCGCCGATGGCAGGTTGCTGGCCTTGGATCCGGATAGCGGATGTTTCGGCGCCGTGTAAGCAGTGCCACTGCCCCGATGATCGCGGACATGACGGCCTGACCGGGTCAGTCCGGCGACCGCCCCGCCGAGCGCTTGGCCAACGCAACGGCCGTTTCCGCCAACGCCGCCCCCTGAACGCGAGCCGCGGCGAGCTCGGCCTCGGATGGCCGCTCCCCGGGACCGGCGGCGATCGTTCCGGCCCCGAACGGGCTCGCACCATGCGGCCCGGCTTGATCGGACAACTCAGGCGCGCGCAAGCCAAGCGGGACAATCGTCATGCCATGAACGGCCAGAATGCTCCATAGCGACAGGATCGCGCTCTCGCGACCGCCGCCGGAACCGGCGCTGACGAAAACCGTGGCCGGCTTACCGATCAACGCACCTTGCATCCAGAAGGCGCCGGTTTGATCGAGGAAGCTGCGCATGGCTGCGCTCATGGATCCGAAATGGACGGGTGTCCCGAATGCGATGCCGTCATAGCTGGTGAGTTCCTCCACCGAGGCGGTCGGGAGATCTTGAAACGCCAGGCGCCTTTCGCGCCATTCGGGCCCCTGTATGCGTGGAGCTTCCGCAATCTCGGGGACCTGTTTGACCGTCGCATCGGCGCCGGCCACTTCATCGATACCCTTGGCCACGGCGTTCGCCATCGCCACGGTGTTGCCGCCGGTGCTGTGAAATAGAACAAGAATTTCAGCCATGATCCGTGATCGAAATTTGTGAGGATTTGGTCGGTCCTGCGGAGCGTCGTAACCTGCTGCCATGGTGCCGGTCTGGAAATCGGCGCCGAATGCAGGGGCGGAGGCTGGAATGATCGTCGAACTCAAGACCTACACCACTTACGTCGGAAAGACCGCCGAATTCGTGCGCCTCTACGAAGAGAAGGGCCTGCCGATCCAGCAACCGGTGCAGGGAGATCTCCTGGGCATGTATCAGACCGAGTTCGGTCCGGTGAACCAAGTGATCCTGTTGTGGCGATATGCCGACGAAGCCGATCGGCGGGCCCGCCGTACGGCGCTCATGGAGGTCCCGGAATGGCGAGCGTTTCTGGGCGAGGCGGCTCCATTGGTCCAGAGCGAGGACAACCGGCTGCTGGTTCCGACCCCGGCATCGCCCTGAGATCTTTTCCTCATGTTTGGCATCGGCGCGGCCGGAGGAGCTCTGTCCTTTTGGTTCATAAGAAATTGATTCGCTTGACATATCGGGCAGAAGGCCCCATCTGTCCGCTATCGATTGTCTCGCGATTGCGCGAAGCGCCGTTTTGGACGGCGCCACGTCCCGGGAACAATAAACAAGAATTTTGCCGTTCCGGCCGCGCCCGGAGCCGAGCAAAACGCCCTTGGTTCGACTGCGTTTGAAGCGCAGTGCGCGCCGACAGGCGCATAAAGGAAATATCCGTGAGTGATAAGACTTTTTCGGATCTCGGCCTCGCCGAGCCGATCCAACGTGCTCTGCACGACAGAAACTATGTGACCCCGACGCCGATCCAGGCGCGGTCCATCCCTCAACTTCTCGAAGGCCGGGACATGCTGGGCATCGCCCAGACCGGCACCGGCAAGACGGCGGCTTTCGGGCTGCCCATCCTCCACCAGCTTTCCCAGAATCGAGCAAACAACGGTCCGCGTAAGCCGCGCGCCTTGATCCTTGCCCCGACCCGCGAACTCGCGATCCAGATCGGCGACGAGTTCCGTGCCTACGCCAAACACCTGCGCTTGCGCCAAACCGTGATCTTCGGCGGCGTCAGCCAGAAACCTCAAGTCAACGCGTTGGCGCGCGGGATCGACGTCCTCGTTGCCACGCCGGGTCGTTTGCTCGATCTGATGAACCAGCGTCGGTTGACGCTCGACGCCGTGGAGTTCTTCGTTCTCGACGAGGCCGACCGGATGCTCGACATGGGCTTCGTGCGCGATGTTCGAAAGATCATCGCCGCTTTGCCAAAGCAGCGCCAATCGCTGCTGTTCTCCGCCACCATGCCGGGCGAGATTACCCGCCTCTCGGGCCAGATCCTGAATGATCCGGTCCGTGTCGAAGTGACGCCCCAAGCCACACCGATCGAACGCATCGAACAGAGCGTCTATCATGTCGACGCGGGCGGAAAAGTCGCCTTGCTCTCCGACATCCTGGACGATCCGGCGATGTCGCGCGTGCTCGTATTCGCGCGCACCAAACACCGTGCCAACCGCGTCGCTGAACGGCTCGGGCGAAGCGGCGTGAGCGCCGACGCCATCCATGGCAACAAATCACAGGCCGCCCGGCAGCGCGCGCTAAAGCGATTTCGCGATGGCGAGGTGCGGGTCCTGGTGGCCACCGATATCGCGGCCCGGGGCATCGACGTCGAAAGCGTTTCACACGTCATCAATTTTGAGCTTCCCAACGAACCGGAAAGCTATGTCCATCGCATCGGGCGGACGGCACGCGCCGGCGCCGGCGGGGCGGCGATCTCGTTCTGCGACGGCGCCGAACGCGCCTATCTGCGCGACATCGAACGCCTGATCCATTGCAAGCTCACGGTGATCGGCGAGGAACCCACCGAGGCGGCGCCCCGCAAGCCGGGCAAACCGAAGAAATCGCACGGCGCGCCCCGGCACAAACGCGGTCGCCCGCAGGGAACCCCTGCCAATGCGAATGCGCCTCGAAAATCACGGCGGCGGCGCGGGCGGGCCGCCTAATCGGACCGTTTTGGCCACGCGGACTTAGAGCGCCTTAGAACGGTAGACCGACGTAATTCTCTGCCAGTGCTGCCTGTGCCGCTTCGGAATCGAAGAGGTAATCGAGCTCTGCGAGCTGCAATCCTCGATCGAACGAATTCTGGTCCGGAAACTTGTGGAGCATGGTGGTCATCCACCAGGAGAACCGCTCGGCCTTCCAGACCCGGCGCAGGCAGTCTTGCGAATAACTTTCGATCAGATCCGTTCTGCCGTTTTCCTTGTAGTAGGCGGTCAAAGCACGGAACAGATAGAAGATGTCCGATGCCGCCAGGTTCAGGCCCTTGGCGCCGGTCGGTGGAACGATATGCGCGGCATCGCCGGCCAGGAACAGGCGCTGGTAGCGCATGGGCTCGGCGATGAAGCTCCGGAGCGGGGCAATGCTCTTCTCGATCGAGGGGCCCATCTCGATGCTTTCCGCAGCCGAATTGGGCAGGCGAACGCGCAGTTCGTCCCAGAACCGGTCATCTGTCCACTCTTCAAGGTCCTCGTCGAAGGCGCATTGGATGTAGTAACGGCTGCGGGTCGGTGAGCGCATCGAACAAAGTGCGAAGCCGCGCCAGTGGTTCACGTAAATGAGCTCGTCGGATACGGGTCGGGTTTCTGCCAGGATGCCCAGCCAGCCGAACGGATAGACCCGCTCGTGAAGCTTGATCACATCCTCTGGGATGTAGCGTCGGCTGACACCGCGAAAGCCGTCGCAACCGGCGATGAAATCGCAATCCAGTTTCTGCTGTTTCCCATCCTTGACGAAGGTGAGTGCGGGCGTTTCGCTCTCCAGATCCTCGATTTGAACGTTCTCGGCCTCGTAGATCAGGTTGCCGCCGGTGGCTGCGCGGGCGTCCATCAGGTCCTTGGTCACTTCGGTTTGGCCATAGACTGTGACGACCTTGCCGGTGTGCTTCTTCAAATCGATCCGCTGTCGGCGATCGCCGAAGCAGATCTCGATGCCTCCGTGGATCAGGCCCTCTTTGTCCAATCGTTCGCTGACCCCCGCCTCGCGCAGCATATCGACCATGCCCTGTTCCAAGACGCCTGCCCTGATCCGGCCCAGCACGTAGTCTTGACTGCGCCGTTCCAGCACGACGCTGTCGATGCCCTGCCGATGAAGGAGCTGCGAGAGAAGCAGGCCGGAGGGACCGGAGCCGATAATGCCAACTTGCGTTTTCATACCGATCCCCCTGCCTCTGGCGATCGCGTCCGTCCCCATCGTTGAGGGGACGGACCGATCAAACGTTGAACCGCCCTCGCAAGGACGGTTTCATTCAAGCCTCGGCCACGACGCCGAACTGATCGATGCCAAGCTGACTGCGAAGGCCCTCGGTCATCTCGGCCTTTTCGGGCTCCAGCGGAATGCCAGTGGCATCAGCCACCCGGTCGATCGCATTGAACAGGGCCGCCACGCCGGCAGCGTCCGCCAAGGCCGCACCGCCCATTGTATCCAGGACAGCTTGTCGTGCTGCCTTGAGGCGAGCAGGGTCGTGGCCGACCGCGGCTTCAGCGAACTCGATCAAGATCCCGGCATTGGGGATCCCGCTATCGTCGCCCTTCTCTCCCAGCACGGCGCTCAGATCGAAGTCATCACCAGAATGTTCGCCGCTCGCACGGAGCAGTGCCACATGACTGGTGGTTCAGTAAACGCACTGATTGAGGGCCGAGACCCGGCCGGCTACCAGCTCGATCTGCGCGTGGGTGATGGCGCGAAACTCCGTACCGAAATCGCGCATTTCCGGGCCGCTCAGATAGAGCGGGAATGCCATGTCCCAGAAGCTCCGCGCCGTCGCAGGCACCGAGGTGAGGGCCCGCCGGATATGGGCGGCGATGCCGCCGGGGTAGAATTCCCGCTGGAGCGGTCCGTCCACTGCCGGGTCGAGGGTCGGGACCCAAGCCAGTTCGCGGTCCAACGCATCCGGTGTCTCCGGCGTCGGGTTGCCTGGGCTGGCGTCAGGAAAGGCCGGTGGCGCGATGTCGATGCCCCGGCAGAACGTATCGACGGCGACCACGCTCACCACCACACCGACCAGTTCGACGTATTCGCGTTCCGACAGGCCGGACGCGGTCGCTTGGCGATACCATTGCTCCATCAGCCGTCCCGGGTCGCTGATGATACGGTGGACGACGTCGGTCCAGTTGTCCGGCAGTGCGCCCAGATGATCGTGTTCGCCGTCGACCGCATAGGGCGATAGCGCTGCCTTGCGTTCTTCGCACAATGCGCAACCCACCGCGTTGCGGGCTTCGGCCGCGATCGCGACCCGCTGCTCGGCGGTCAGCCAGGTTCCCGGTTGTCCGATGCCGGCCCAGACCCGCGGCAACGCCGCCGCGACCTCGTCGCGGATCGGAACCTGGGCATTCTCAAATGATAGGCTGCCCATGCAATGGACCCCCTTTATCGTGAAACGGTTACGCGTGGGCGTGTTAGCCCATCGTTTACAATGGTATCGCCCGGCGCACTGACGGGCAATGCGCGCCCTTTATCACGATCCCGTGGGACGCGTGCCTGGCGTTGCGCTTGTTGGTTCGCTCGGGCAGACTGAAATTTCGATACTCATGTGAAAGAGAAGGAGCGCGAGCTTGGCGGAGAAGCTGGGAATTGGCGCCACGTTTCCGAACCTGACGCTGAACTTGGTGGGCGGGGGCACGCTTGACCTGCCGGAGGGTCTTGACGCCAAATACCGCGTCATCCTGTTCTACCGGGGGCACTGGTGACCTTACTGCCGCCGTCAGTTAGACGGCTTTGCAGAACATAGAGCCGATATCGAGGCAGCAGGCGGGAAGATCGTTGCCGCCAGCGTTGACGATATCGAAAAGGCTAGCGAGATCGCCGAGGGCAAGGGCATTCCCTTCGGTTACGGCGTGACCCGCGAGATGGCCGACATGCTGGGGTCGTGGTGGGAAGATCGCCGCGGCATCGTCCAGCCTTCGGAGTTCATGGTGAACGCCGAAGGGAAGGTGATGGCGTCGAGCTACAGCGACGGCCCGATTGGGCGCATCGACGCGCCGGACGTGCTCAAGGTCATCAATTTCTACGAGTCGATGAAAAAGTAATTCCGGGCCTGTGGGCACTGAGAAAAGGAAACGCCGGCTGCAGCCCGGGCTCGGGGGCAGCCGGCGTTTTTATGCTCAATTCCTCAGGGTTTGCGGGCGAGGAACGCGTACCCGAAAACCTTGAACGTACGCGCGTTGGCTTCGCCGCCGGCGCCGCCGAAAGTATCGACGGGCGGCCCGATCTGGATGTCGGTGAAACCGCTGTCCGCTATCATTCTCTGCCAGCCTTCGCACGGAAGACCACCGGCAATTCAAGCCGTCCAAAGGTCGATGTTGGAGACCGCCGACTCCGGTACCGGTGCGCCATTGGCGATGTCGGCGAACTGCAGCGTGCCGCCGGGGCGCAGCACCCGGGCGATCTCACCGAAGACGCGCCGCTTGTCGGCGCAAAGATTGATCACGCCGTTGCTGATCACGACATCGGCCCAACCGTCCTCGACCGGCATGTTTTCCAAGAGACCCTCGCGGAACTCGACATGGTCCATGCCCATGGCGGCGGCGGTGGCGCGCGACTTGTCGAGCATCTCCTGGGTCATGTCGATGCCAACGACGCGGCCGTCGGGGCCAACCTGCTGTGCAGCGATGAAACAGTCGAAGCCGCCGCCCGAGCCGATATCGACCACACGCTCGCCGGCTTCCAGTGTTCTAAGCGAGAAGGGATTGCCGACACCGGCGAAGGACTCGACCGCAGCGTCGGGCAGAGGATCGACGTCCTTGTCGTCGTAGCCCAGGCGTTTGGCTAATGGCCGGCCGGTGTGAAAGTGGTACTCGCCGCCGGGATCGATCGCGACCTCGCGGTATTTGTCCTTCACTTCCTCGCGAAGCTTGTCGGCGTCGACGGGACTTTCACCCGACGCCAGCACTTCGGTCTCTGCCATCATCACCTCCGTCAAGTCCTTGCGATGCGGATGCGCGGAATCATAGCAGGGAATGGGTGAATAGCCAGCCGCAGCCGGGCGCTACGCTGGAGGCTGTTCCGATGCCTGAGACATACCGAGATAGGCCTCGATCAGCGCCGGGTCGTTTGCCGCCTCTTCGCCGCTGCCTTGCCAGACCGCTTGGCCGGACTCCAGAACGCAGACACGGTCGGCGACTTGCAGCGCCCGCTTGGTACTTTGCTCGACCAGAACGATTGTCAGCCCTTCTGCCTTGAGTGTCTCGATCGCCGCGTAGCAGACGTCGACCACCGCCGGCATGAGACCCAGCGACACTTCGTCGATCATCAGCAGCCTGGGCTCCGCCATCAACGCGCGGCCAATCGCCAGCATCTGCTGCTCGCCCCCGGAGAGTGAACCGGCCAGCTGGTTGAGGCGTTCGCCAAGCCGCGGGAAAAGAGTTATCACGCGTTCGCGGCTGAGGGCCGCCGCGCTGCGATCGCGGCTGTAGCCGCCAACGGTAAGGTTCTCGTCGACCGTCAGGTCCGGAAAGAGGCGCCGGCCTTCGGGTGCAATCGCGATGCCGCGGGCGACGCGCAGGCGCGCCGGCAATCGGGTGATGGTCTCGCCGTCGAATGTGACCTCGCCATCGAAAACGTCGACATGTCCGGCGACCGCCATCATCGTCGACGACTTGCCGGCACCGTTCGCGCCGACAAGCGCGAAAACGGAATTTTCTGGCACGTCGATGGTGAGATCATGCACCGCGCGAAAGGCGCCGTAACCGCAACTGACGCCGTCAAGCCGCAGCATCGTCCGCTCCTTCGCCGAGATACGCGGCCCGCACCGCAGGGTCGGCCATGACGGTCTGCGGCGCGCCGTCGCCGATCTTTCGCCCGTTGTCCAAAACCACGAGATGGCTGCACACGCGCATGACTTCGCTCAGATTGTGTTCGATCAGAACTATGGTCAGCCCGCCATCGTTAAGCGCGACCACGGTGTCGGCCAGGGCGGACGCTTCGCCGCTGGTCAGCCCGGCCAGCGGCTCGTCGAGCAGCAGCAGTTTTGGGTCGAGGGCGAGCGCCCGCGCGACTTCGAGGCGTTTCAGAAAGCCGAGTGGAAGTTCGGTCGGCGAGGCCTTGGCGACATGGCCGATGCCGACCAGGGTGAGCAGTTCGTGGGCGCGGTCGCGTTCGCTTTCGCGTTCCAGCGTCGTTAAGGCTCCCAGCGGGCCCTTGGTCTTTCGGTAGCCGGCGGCGATCATGACGTTCTCCTCGACCGTCATCGCCTTGAACGGACGAACAAGTTGCTGGGAGAGGCCAAGGCCGAGCCGCACGCGGCGGTGCGTCGGCAGGCCCGTCAAACGCTCGCCGGAGAGGGTGATCTCGCCTTGGTCGGGGCGGACGACGCCGGTGATCGCGCGCATCGCCGTGGTCTTGCCGGCGCCGTTGGGGCCGATCAAGCCCAGCAGCGCGTCTTGCGGCACGTCGAAACTCACCCCGCCGATCGCAACCACACCGCCGAAACGAACTTCCAATCTCGTCACGCTCAGGAGCGGGCTCATGGGTTTGCCGTCCCGGCGTGGCGGCTGCGCTTCTGCCACAAATCCCGGACCGAGCTTGCGATGCCGGCGACGCCGCCCGGGGCAAAGCGCATCATCAGGAACAGCAGACCGCCATAGAAGAGCAACTTGTAGTCGCCGATAAACTGGAACCAGAGCGGCATCATCGTGAGGAAAATCGCGGCGAGGATCACGCCGGTCACCGAACCGATGCCCCCGAAGACGACAATCGAAAGGTAGGTGATCGACTGGATGAAGCCGAAGTCGGGCGCCAGGATGATCTTGATTTGGTGCGCATAGAGCGATCCTGCGCAGCCCGCCACCGTCGTGCCCATGACGAAGGCGACCAGTTTGTAGCGCGACACGTCAATGCCCACGATACGCGCCGTGTCTTCGTCGTCGGCGATCGTTTTGAAGGCCTGGCCGAGCCAGGATCGGCGCAGATAGACGCTGAAGAGCGCTACGAATAGCGCGATCGCAAGGGTCAGAACCATGAACCAGAAAGCGCCGTAGCCCGGATCGGGGATACCGGCGATGCCTTCCTCCGCGCCCAGCCAAGGCTGTTGATTGACGATGCCGACAAAGAGAAAGACGACGCCCATTGTGGTGATGGCAAGAAAATCGTGGCGCACACGCAAAGAGGCGAGGCCGGTGATGAAGCCGACCAGTCCCGCGAGCGCCATGCCGGCGATCGTTCCCAGGATAAAGTCGACGCCGAGTTTGCTGAGATAGGCGCCAGTGAAGGCTCCGATCCCCATATAGGCGGCGTGCCCGAGGCTGATCTGGCCGCAAAAGCCGGTGATCCAGTTGAGGCTGAGCGCCATGATGATGCCGATGCCGACGGTGGTCAGCTGGCTGAGCTCATAGGTGTTGAACAGGCCTTCCATCGCCTCAGCTCCGCGCGAACAGGCCTTGCGGCCGCGCCATTAGAACGATGATCAGGAAGGCGAAAGCGATCGCGTCGCGATCCATGAGCTGGCCCAGATAGATGGTCCCGTAGGATTCGATTACGCCAAGCGCAAAGCAGGCGATCAACGTGCCCCGCATGCTGCCGAGCCCGCCGAGCACGATGATCGCCAGGGCCTTGTAGCTTGGCACGGCGCCGCTGGTCGGCTCGATCAGGTTGTTGTCCACCGCCACCATCACGCCGGCCACCGCCGCCAGAGCCGAACCGACGAAAAAGTTGGTGAGGCGGACCTTCTGGATATCGATGCCGAAGGATTCCGCCATTTCCGGCACAGTCACGGTCGCACGCCAAGCCACCCCCATGCGCGTGCGGGCGGCCAGCAGACCCAGGAAACTTATCAGGATGATGGCGCTGAAGAAGGTGATGAGCTGCGTCACCTTGATCTGCATGCCGAGGAGAGCCAGCGTGCCTTCCAGCGGCGGGTGATCGAAGGAGAGGCCCTGCTCGCCGAAGACCAGCCGGAATATTTCCTCCATGGCGATGAAAAGGCCGATTGAGGCGATCAGCGGGACGTAAGGCGGCTGGTTCAGGATCGGCTTGTAGACCAGAAGATAGATCGCCATGCCGACCAGACCGACCGCGACCATTGAGACGACCATGGCGAGCGGCAAGCTGCCGGTCGCATTCGTGATCACCACGCCCAGATAGCCTCCGAGCGTGAAGAGTCCGGCATGGGCAACGTGGAGGATGCGGAGCAGTCCGTAAACCAGCGTCAGGCCGACCGCGATCAGGGCATAGATGCTGCCCTGAATCAGTCCTTGGATGAAAAGCTCAAAGAAAATCATCGGATCACGGGCGTCGGTGGCTCATTCGGTCCACTCGCCACTGACGAAAGCTGCCGTGCTCGCGTAGCCGTCGCGATTGAGGCGGGCCGCGGTCTCGGCGAGTTTCGCCGCGCCGTGCGCGGGTATGCCGAGGCCGTCGACGATCCGGTTGTTCATGTTGAAGAGCGCGCAGATGGAAGCCGCGTGATAGAGCGCGACATCGTCCCACCCCGCCGTGAACACCGCGTCGGCATCGCCCTGTGTCATGCGGCTTGGTGTTTCATTGAGTTTGGCGACATAACGAAGAACGGGGCGGAGTTTGTCGCTCACCGGTGCGGTTGCGAGATCCGACAAAAGCGCTTCGACCAGGCCGGCCTCGACGCCGAACGTCTCAGCGACAGCTTCATGCTCTGTGTGGCAGAAATCGCATCCATTGAGCGCGGAGACATAGGCGCCGATCAACTCGCGTTCGCCCTCGGTGAAGGGCGAAGGCCCGCGCAGCAGTGCTTCGTGATACTGCGCGAACGGACCCCCCAGTGCCGGGTCGAGGCGCAGAACCGCTTTCAGGTCGGCGTCCGGATTCGAACGGAGAAAACTCATAGGAAATCACCCCCCTTTGGCGCGCGTCACCGAGCCTGCCCAATCACCCATCCGATTCAGCGGACAGACGCTCTACGGGACGGCGCGCTGAAACTGAGCAATGTTCTGAGTAACGCTCGCCGCGGCCGCCAGTGGAATGAACCACCGGCGGCCGGGCGAACCTTCGCGCCTTACTTGGTCGGCGGCGCGAGCAGCATTTTGTCGCGAATCGTGGAATGGAAATGCCAGTCGCCGCCCTTGACGACCTGCACCTGCACGTCCTTTTGCACTTCGCCCAGCCCGTTGAACGAGATCGTGCCGGTAGAGACGTCGACCTTGGTCGCCGCGATCGCGGCGCGTACGGCCGCCGGGTCATCCTTGCCGGCCCGCTTGAGCGCCGCCGCTGCAACGTAGATTGCGGTGTGCGTCGTGGCGGCCACCATGTCGGCCTTGTACCCGGCCATCTTCTCGAACGACTTGATGAAGTTCTGCGTCACCGCGCGCTTGCTATCCCGGTCGAGCGAGGTGGTGATGATCACGCCCTCTGCCGCCTTGCCCGCGATCTTGATGAACTTCTCCGAGTCGTATCCTTCCTGGCCGATCACGGTTGCGGTCACGCCGCCTGCGCGAAGCTGGCGTACCAGCGGGCCGGCCGTAAAGAAGTAACCGGTGGCATAAATCGCATCCGGCTTGTCGGCCTTCACCTTGGCAACGATCGGGCCGAACTGCCGATCCTTGATGGAGTACTGGTACTCAGCGACGACCTTGATCCCGTAGGCTGCGGCCTTTTGCTTGAAACCGCGCGCCAGCGACTTGCCGAAATCGTTCTTGAGCGTGATCAGGACCACGCGTTTCTTCTTCAGCATGTCTCCGACGAGCTTGGCCCCGGCCCGGCCTTGGACCTCACCCATGAACGAGGTGCGGAACACGTAGTCGCCGGCCTTCGTGATCGAGGGATGCACGGCGTAGGCCGCGATATAGGGGATCTTCGCGCTCTGGAACACGCCGGCTGCGGCACGTGTGGCGCCGGAATAACTGCCGGAAATCGCGATCTTGATCTTGTCGCCGCCGATCAGCTTGTGCGCGATCGGCACGGAGTTCTTGGGCGAGGCCTGATCGTCATAGATCACGAGCTCAAGCTTGCGGCCGTTCACGCCGCCCTTCGTGTTGATTTCCTTGACCGCCAGCTTAGCGCCCAGCACGGCCGACTTGCCGTCAGCCGCGGCGAAGCCTGTCAGCGGTGCGTGAAAGCCGATCCTGATATTGTCGGCAGCGCCCGCCGCGCTGGCCAACGCGAGCGCGCCCGCGCCCGCAATCAACGATAATCCGATATTCCTCATGTCACGCCTCCCTCGGGTGTCTGTTCGACCCGATCTGCGCCGCCGGGGCGGCAGGTGGTGGTTGTCCTCATGCCCGGGCCGGACCTCACGCTTTTGATGCGGATTGGTCCCGCTGGGCAAGCTGCACATATTCGCATAAACAACCGGAATAATACGAAAAACTCCTCACGTGTCCTTGCGGATCATGGTTCCGATAAGGGTCGCGATCAAGCGGCCGAGCGCCAGGCTGGTGATGCCGTGCAGGTCGAGCGAGGGGAAGTGCTCGGTGTAATCCATGCCGACCACGTTGCACTTGGCCGCGACGCCGGAGATGATGTCGGCGCCCTCCCAATAGTCGATCCCGCCCGGCATCGGGCAGCTCGTTCCCGGCATCACGGCCGGATCGAAACCGTCGCAATCGAGGGTGATGAATACGTTTTCACCCTCGTCAAACTCGTCGAGCACGCATGCGACGCCGTCCTGGCGAACTTGCTTTGCCAAAATGAGCGCGTTGCCGTTGGCGCGCGAATCCGCCACGTCGACCGGGCGCGCGCTGCCGAGCCCGCGCAGCCCAACATGGACGATGCGCTTGACCCAAGCCATCTCCGCGCAGCGCCGCATCGGGCTGGAATAGCCGTCACTGATCCCGTTCACATCGTCGCGATAATCCAGATGGGCGTCGAACTGCAACACCGTGACCGGACCCAGGGCTTCGTAAGCGGCGACGACCAGTGGCGGCACGGAATCGTCGCCGCCCAGCACGATCGGAACCGCGCCCTTTTCAAGCAGACAGCGAACCGCTTGCGTCACGCGCGCCTTGTTGCCGTCGAGGTCGCGGGGGTCGGCGGCGACGTCGCCGCAATCGACGATCCTGGTGTCGCGGCCGCCCAGCAAGTCCTCATCGAAATCGAAATCGAAATGCCCGAGCATGCGACCGAAGCGGTGTGACTTCTCCCGAACGGCGCGCGGAGCCGCCGAGGCATCGGAGGCCACGCCCTGCATGTGGTAGGGCGAGCCGAAGGGCGCGCCGAGGATTGCGAAGTCGGCTTCCAGTCGGTCGAGGTCGGTTTCCACCGGCTGACCCATGAAGCCGAGGAACGGCTCGTAGGGGACCTGTGTCAGCGGCAATTTCGTCTGCAGCCTTGCATCGATCTTGTTCATTTGACGAACCCCGCACGGATATCGGACTGCTCCAGATAGGCGACCGCGTCCGAAACGCCAGCATCGGCATGGCGCACGACGCCGATGCCCGGATCGGTGGTGAAGACCCGGTCGACGCGTTCGGCTGTCTCGTCGCTGCCGTCGAGGATCACGGTCATGCCGGCGGAAATCGAGCCGCCGATATCGCCACCGTTCTGATGGATGGCGACGAGGTCGGCGCCGCCGGCGACGTTGAGCATGGCGTTCAGATATGGCCAGTCGCCGATCGCATCCGAGCCGTCGGGCATGCCTTCGGTCTCGCGCCTCGGGAAGGCGCAGGCACCGGTGTCGAGGTGGTCGCGGGTGACCGCCACCGGCGCGGTGATGGCACCGCTGGCGACCATATCGTTCAGCTTGCGCATCATCAGGCGCCGGGCGCCGTATTCGAGCCAGCACGTTCGCGCCGGCAGACCCTCGATCGGTACGCGTTGCGGGGCGAGGCGAAGCCAGGTCTGCAGCAGCTCGTCGTCGGGAAAGAGCGCCATCGCGGCTTCGTCGGCGGCCCGCTGGTCGGCCACGTCGCCTGACAGCAGCACCCAGCGAACCGGCCCGCGGCCGCGTGCAAAGCTGGGGCGGATGAAGAGCGGCATGAAGCTGGGCACGTCGAAGGCGTCTTCCACCCCGTTGTCAAACGCCGCACCGCGCAGGTCATTGCCGTATTCGAAGACCGGCACGCCCTGCGACTGCAACGCCAAAAGCGCACGCACGTGGCGTTTTACGGTTTCCGTCGAACGCTCCAGATAATCGTCGGGGTCGCTTTCGCGCAACGCGCGGGCCTCTTCGATGGTTAGCCCCGACGGCACGTAGCCATGCAGCAGATTGTGCGCCGAGGTCTGATCGGTCACGCAGTCGGGCTTGTCGTCGGCCTGCGCGAAGTGCTCGCAAACATCGGCGGCGTTGGCGAGTACCGCATAGGCGCCGGGCTCGCCCCGCTCTGCTTGCTCGCGGCACTGGGTCCAGGCTTCGTCCAGCGAGTCGAAAGCCTGGTCGAGATGGCCGGTGTCGAGGCGGCGTGAAATGCGGGCGGGGTCGATCTCCGCGATCAGGGCGACGCCGCCGTTCATCGAGACGCCGGGAGGTTGGGCCGAGCCCATGCCGCCGAGCCCTCCGCTCACCGCAATGCGGCCCCGGAAGTTGCCGTCCAGGAAACGCTTGGCGCAGGCGCCGAAGGTCTCGTAGGTGCCCTGCATGATGCCCTGGCTGCCGATATAGGCCCATGAGGCGGCGGTGTATTGGCCGTGGATGGTCAAGCCCTCGGCGCGCAGGCGATCGAATTCCTCGCGGGTGGCGTGGCGCGGCACCAGATTGCTGGTCGCCGAAAGCACGCGCGGCGCTCCGGGATGGCTGCGGAACACGGCGACCGGCTTGCCGGACTGCACGACCAGCGTTTCGTCTTCGGCAAGCATTTGTAGCAGATCGGAGATTGCATGATAGCTCGGCCAGTCCCGCGCCGCCTGGCCGGTGCTGCCATAAATGATCAGGGCGTCTGGGTTCTCGCCGTTGGCGACGGTGTTCTCCATCATCCGCAGGATGCCTTCCTGGCGCCAACCCTTGCAGCGGATGTCGGTGCCCGTCTTGGCCGCGATCTCGTTTTTCATCGACCGTTCCCCCCGGAATTCTCTTCGTACGGCCAGTGCCCGCCGATCTGGGCGCTGATCGCTCGCGCCTCGCGCGCCAGCACCGCGCCGTATTCCGCCAGCGCCGCGTCGCCGATCCGGAATGTCGGGCCGGTAATGCTGATCGCGCCGACAATCTCGTCGGCGAGGCCGTGAATGGGTGCCGCTATCGCGGTCACGTCCGGCTCGATCGTCTTGAGAGCGATCGCCAAGCCGTTCTCGTCGGCGAGACCGGTCAACGCCGCGCCGATTGCCGTGCCGATCGCGGGGATCGTCCGGCCGAGCCAATTCTCATACCGGATCGCCTGAGAACTCAATGTGCGGCGCAGGTAAACGACGTCGCCATTCTCATCTAGGATGGCGAAATTCGCGGTTTCGCCGGTCTCGCTGGAAATCCGTTTCAGATAAGGTTCCACCAGGCTGTGCAACTCCACCGAACCGAGCGCCGCGACCGCAACCTGGAGAAGCGCGCTCCCGAACGTATAGCGGCCATCCGGCAGCCGCCGCAGGACAGACGCCGCTTCCAAGGTAGTGAGCAGACGTTGCACCGTGCTGGTAGCGAGGCCGGTGCGCTGGGTCAGTTCTGTCAGCGTCGCCTCGGGATGCTGTGTGGTGAAACATCGAATGAGGGCGAAGGCGCGCTGGACCGAACGCACACCGTTCGGGCTGCTGGCGGCCGGCGCGTCGTCCGGCGTCTCGGTGTCTGGCGCTTTGGCTTGAAGCTGAACCATCAATTTCGTGACTGATCCGTTCCCACTATGCGATAATGGCTACCGCTATGTGGTAAAGCGAGTCAAGTGCGATGAATCGATGGAGGCGGAATTGACGCAAGGCCGAGCGGAACTGATCATCGAAAATATCGGCGAGCTGGTGACCTGCGCCGGGCCGCCCAAAGGCGTGTGCGGCGAAGCGTTGCAGGCGCTGGAGACAATCCGTGACGGTGCGATTGCCGTTTCAGATGGTCGCATCTTGGCGGTCGGCTCGAGCGCCGAAATCACCCGGTCATATGTCGCCGATGAGCGTATCAATGCTGCGGGCCGCTTGGTCACACCGGGGCTGGTCGATCCGCATTCGCACCTCGTCTATTCCGGATCACGGCATGACGAATGGGAATACAAAGTCACCGGCCTCCAAGCCGCGACGGGGATTCAGGGCGGCATCCACCGCTCGGTCGGATGGACACGGGCGGCCTCCGACGAGGCGATGAACGAGCAGGCACTGGCCGATCTCGACGAAATGGCAGAGCACGGAACGACCACCCTGGAAGCCAAGACCGGTTATGGGCTGGAGCGCGAGACCGAGCTCCGGCTGTTGCGCCTGACGGCCGCGCTCAAACATCCGGTTGACGTGATCCCGACTTTTCTGGGCGCGCATGTCCCGCCCAAGGAGTATCTCGAAGACACTGACGCTTATGTCGATCTGGTGATCGACATGCTGCCGGAGGCGGCAGCGCTGGCGGAATATTGCGACGTCTGCTGCGATCCCATCGGCTTCACGCGCGCGCAGTGCAGACGCATCGGCGAACGTGCGCGCGAATTGGGCCTGGGCATTCGCGTCCATTCCGATCAGACCGGAGACGCCGAAGGCGGTTTTCTGGCGGCCGAACTTGGGGCCGCCAGCGCCGATCACGCCGACTACACGAGCGACGAAGGCTTCCGCGCCATGGCGGCGGCCGGCACGGCTGCAATCCTCTTTCCGGGCGTCACCTATCACATGCTGGAGATGACGCCGGCATTGGACGGGCGCGACATCATTCCGGCGGAAAAGCCCTTCATGCCGCAGATGGCGCGGCGGGCCATCGCGGCCGGCTGCGTGGTGGTACTGTCGACCGACTACAATCCGGGAAGCTGTCCGACGCTGTCGATGCAGGCAACCATGCAGGCAGCGGCGCGTCTCTACCGCCTTGGCTACGCAGAGATCTGGCACATGTCGACGATCAACGCCGCGGCTTCGCTCGGACGGGGCCACGATCGCGGCAGCCTGGAGCCCGGCAAGCGCGCCGACATCGTGATCTGGCGCGTGCCCGAGCACGGCATGGTGATCCACCGCTTCGGAACCAACTTGGTGGACGAGGTCTTCATAGAAGGCCGCCGCGTCGTGAAGCGTGAGCCCACTGCCGTTCAGCGTTAGGGCATTTGGCGAGCGGCCGCAGTTCCCAGTATGCTGCCAATAGACGGCGCAGCGACTGCGCTGAGCAAGGGCGACGGACGATGACCGACGGAGTTTCAACCCACCGCACTTTGACCCATTGGGGCGCCTACGACGCTGAGGTCGCCGACGGGCAGCTGACCGCATTGCGGCCGATCTCCGGCGATCCCGATCCTTCACCGATCGGGCCGGGCATGGTCCAGGCGGTCGACGACGCCGTGCGCATACACCAGCCCATGGTCCGCAAGGATTGGCTGGACATGGGACCCGAGGCCCATGCCGGTCGGCGCGGACGCGGGCCCTTTGTCGCCGTCTCCTGGGAACGTGCGCTCGATCTGGTGGCCGGCGAACTCGACCGTGTCCGCAATAGCCACGGCAATTCGGCCATCTATGCCGGCTCTTATGGCTGGGCGAGCGCCGGGCGTTTCCATCACGCGCTCGGCCAGATTCACCGCTTCATGGCAATGGCCGGCGGCTACACCGACAGCCGCGATACCTACAGCCTGGCCGCGGGCGAGGTTGTTCTGCCGCATGTCATCGGGATCGACATGTGGCAATTCATGGCCCGCGCGACGTCATTCGAGACCATCGTCGAGCACGGAGATTTGGTGGTCATGTTTGGCGGTATCCCGATGAAGAACGCCCAGATCGAAGGTGGCGGCACGGGCCGGCATTGGCTCGCCGAAACGCTGCGGGCGGCTAAAAGCCGGGGCGTGGAGTTCGTCAATATCGGGCCAAACCGCGGCGATGCGGCCGACGACCTCAAGGCCGAGTGGCTGCCTTGCCGGCCCAGCACCGATACGGCTCTCATGCTCGGCCTTGCCCATACGCTGGTTAGCGAGGATCTCCACGATCGCGCATTTCTCCAGCGCTATACGGTCGGCTTCGAACGCTTTTCGGAATATCTGACCGGAGCTGGCGACGGCACGCCGAAGGATGCCGATTGGGCCGGCACGATCTCCGGTATCGAGCCGGCGACGATCCGAGGGCTCGCCCGCCGGATGGCGGCTGCGCGCACCATGGTGAACCTGAGCTGGTCGGTTCAGCGCGTCGATCACGGCGAGCAGAGTTTCTGGGCCGGTGTGGCCTTGGCCGCGCTGCTTGGTCAGATCGGGCTGCCTGGCGGCGGGGTCGCCTTCGGCTACGGAGCGGTCAACTCGATCGGGCGCAGTCCGCTGCGAATCCCGCGCCCGACATTGCCCGGTGCCCCGAACCCGGTTGAGACATTCATCCCGGTCGCCCGGATCGCCGACATGTTGCTCAATCCCGGAACCGAGATCGACTATAACGGCCGGCGCGTGACCTATCCCGACGTGCGGCTGGTTTACTGGGCCGGCGGTAATCCGTTTCATCATCACCAGGACCTGAACCGCCTGGTCGAAGCCTGGCAGCGTCCTGAAACGGTCGTCGTCCACGAGCCATGGTGGAACGCGAACGCGCGACATGCCGACATCGTCCTGCTGGCGGCGACCGCGCTGGAGCGCAACGATATCGGTGGTTCGCGCAGCGACCACTACTTGTTCGCAATGCAAAAGGCGATCAAGCCGGTTGGTGAGGCGCGCACGGATTATGCGATCTTTTCCGATCTTGCCGCACGGCTCGATTTCGCTGACCGCTTCACCGAAGGTCGGGACGAAGACGCGTGGCTGCGCCATCTCTACGACCGTTTTCGGCAAGGCGTCGCAGAGAAGGGCGTCGAGGTTCCGTCGTTCGACGAATTTTGGGATGCCGGCGCGTTCGAGGCGCCTCGACCGGCGCCGCAAATCCTGTTCGACAAATTCCGCGATGATCCCGAGGCCCATCCGCTAGCGACACCCTCGGGCCGCATAGAGCTTTACTCGGAGAGCGTCGCCGAATTTGGATATGACGATTGCCGAGGCCATCCAATCTGGCTGGAACCTGCCGAGTGGTTGGGTGCAACGGCGGCGCAGCGCTATCCGCTGCATCTGATCTCGAACCAGCCGAAGACGCGGCTGCACAGCCAGTACGATAACGGTGGTTTCAGCCAGGGGCAAAAGGTCCAGGGCCGGGAACCGATTGCGCTCAATCCGGCGGACGCCGCCGCCCGCAACGTGAAAGACGGCGACGTGGTGCGTGTGTTCAACGATCGCGGCGCCTGCTTGGCCGGCGCGGTGGTCACCGATGCGCTGATGCCGGGCGTCGTTCAGCTTTCCACGGGCGCCTGGTTCGATCCGGCGGAACCTGGCAACGCCGGTTCGCTCGAGCTGCATGGCAACCCCAACGTCCTGACCCTCGACAAGGGCACCTCCAAGCTCGCTCAAGGCCCCTCGGCCCAATCGGCATTGGTCGAAGTCGAGCGTTTCGAGGGCACAGTCCCGCCGGTCACCGTCTTCGTGCCACCGCCGGTCGTGGCGGAGTAGAGCGGCCGGGCTGAGACGCTATTTAAGGATTGGCAGTTGCAGCCCGTGCGTCTTGGCGCTCTCGATGGCGTAGTCCGCAACCGCGTGGGGTATCTGGCCAGTGACCGTATGGTGAAACTCGCTTAGGTCGATACGGCCCTAAGTTCATTGCGCAGGTGCTGCAGCACATTGTCGATATCATCGGCGTTGCCGATGGTTATCCGCAACGTTCCAAAGCCGCCCGGCCAAGGCATGGGCTGGACCAGCAAACCATGCCTCGCCAGTGCGGCCGAAAGTTCGGTCGCCGGTTTTGGCGCACGGGCGGTGAGGAAATTCGCCTGCGTGGGGTAAACGCTGAAGCCCAGGCCCTCCAGACCCTTTTCCAGACGGGTCCGTTCGACAATCAGCGCCGCCAATGTGTCACCCAGATAGGCCTCGTCCTTCATGGCCGCCACGGCGCCGGCGAGCCCGATGCGGTTGACGTTGAAATTGCCGCGCAGCTTCCAAAACGCCTTCTGCAATTCCGTGTTGCTGGTGAAGACATAGCCGATGCGAATGCCGGCCATGGAATAGGCTTTGGAAAATGTCCGCGTAACCGCCCACGGCCCCGTGCGCGACTTGAGCAAGGCCAGGACATCGCAAGCTGCTTCCGCATGGGCAAACTCGTAATAGGCCTCGTCGACCACAAGCAGGCAGTCGTCGGGAACGCCTTCGGCGGCTTTTTTCAAGGCCGTCTCGGCGATCACGCCGCCCGTCGGGTTGTTCGGCGTGCAGAGATAGAAAAGTCGTGTCCTGTCGGTCATCGCCGCGAGCATGGCATCGACATCGTTGACGCCGGCGGCGTCCACCGGCACCTCGATCACATTACCCCCGGCGATATTGACCCCTTTGGCACAGGTCGGGAATGTCGGCGTGGGGAATACCGCGTCGTCGCCAGGCTCGATCGCCAGAGCGGCGGCCATTGTCAACAGTTCTCCGCTGCCGTTGCCGAAGCTGATGCGATCGACAGGGATGCCCGTTCGCCCGGCCAGCAATTCGGCCAAAGCCGCACAACCATGATCTGGGTAGCTCTCCACATCGCCGAGCGCGTCGGCCATCGCCTGAATGGCCTTGGGTGACGGCGGTCGCAATGATTCATTGAGATTGAGGCGGCGCAGGCCTTTCTCTCGCCGGCAGTCGGGTTCCGCAATTTCCGGTGGCTCGGTGAATTTCAGGTCGGCGATCCGGCGGACCGGCAGGTCGTCAAACATATCTCGTTTCCATCTTGATCGGCACCGACACCATTCGCGCGTTGCTTCAGGAATTCCGGACCGCTTCGTTTCCAAGCATCGGCAGTTGAAGCCCATGCGTCTTGGCGCTTTCGATGGCGATGTCGTAGCCGGCATCGGCGTGGCGCATGACCCCGGTGGCAGGGTCGTTCCAGAATGTGCGTGCGATTTTACGGGCAGCGTCTTCGCTGCCGTCGGCGAGGACGGCGATGCCGGCGTGTTGCGAATAGCCGATGCCGACGCCGCCGCCGTGATGGACGCTGACCCAAGTGGCCCCATTGGCGGTGTTGAGAAGCGCGTTCAGGAGCGGCCAATCCGATACCGCATCGGAACCATCGAGCATGCCCTCTGTCTCGCGGTTCGGGCTGGCGACCGAGCCGCTATCCATGTGGTCCCGGCCGATCACGATGGGGGCGGCGACTTTGCCCTCGCGCACCAGTTCGTTGAAGGCCGCGCCGACACGGTCGCGGTCGCCGAGCCCCAGCCAACAAATGCGCGACGGCAATCCCTGGAACTTGATGTGTTTTGCCGCCTTGTCGAGCCAGTTGTGAAGGAAAGCGTCGTCGGGCAGGAGCTCGCGCACCGTCTCGTCGGTCCGTGCGATGTCGTCGGGATCGCCGGATAGAGCCACCCAGCGGAATGGTCCTTTGCCCTGGCAGAAGAGCGGTCGCACATAGGCTTCCACGAAACCTGGATAATCGAAGGCATTCGTCACGCCCTCGTCGCGCGCCATCTGGCGAAGGTTATTGCCATAGTCGAGCACGACAGCGCCGCGCTGTTTGAACGCCAGCATCGCCTCGACTTGACGCGCCATGGTTTTCTTGGCGGCCGCGCTGACCCCTTCGGGGTCCTTCTCGCGACGCTCCTCCCATTGCGCGACCGTCCAGCCTTCGGGCAAGTAGCCGTTGACCGGATCGTGGGCGGAGGTCTGGTCGGTCACGACGTCGGGGATGATGCCGCGATCAAGAAACTCCCAATAGACGTCGGCGGCGTTGCCGACCAGCCCGACCGATACGGGTTCGCCCCGCTTGCGGGCGTCCTCGACCATGGCAAGCGCCTCGTCGAGCGTTTCGGCGGCGCGGTCGAGGTAGCCGGTGCGCTGGCGAAACTCGATCTTGCCGGGCTGGCACTCGACAGCGATGATCGAGGCGCCGGCCATGGTTGCCGCCAGCGGTTGGGCGCCTCCCATGCCGCCGAGCCCCGCGGTGAGGTAAAGCCGGCCATTCAGATCGCCCCCGAAATGCCGGCGGCCGATCTCCGAGAAGGTCTCGTACGTCCCCTGCACGATGCCCTGGCTGCCGATATAGATCCACGAGCCGGCGGTCATCTGGCCGTACATGGTGAGGCCAAGGCGGTCGAGCTCGCTGAAGGTATCCATGGTCGCCCAGTGCGGGACGATATTGGAGTTGGCGATCAGCACGCGCGGCGCTTCGGTCGTGGTCCGGAAGACGCCGACTGGCTTGCCACTTTGAACCAGCAGCGTTTCATCGGCTTCCAGCGTGCGCAGCGACGCGACGATGCGATCGAAGGACTCCCAGTTGCGCGCCGCTTTACCGATGCCGCCATAGACCACGAGCTCTTCGGGCCGCTCGGCGACGTCAGGGTCGAGATTATTCATGAGCAACCGCAGTGGCGCCTCGGTGGCCCAGGACTTGGCGCTGAGCTCGGTCCCGGTGGGCGCGCGGACCTCGCGGACGTTGGATGTTTGCCGGGTCATGCTCAGCTCTCCTTTGCGCTTTCATCCGTGCGCTGGACGATTTTTCTGTCAACTAGGGCGGCGATGGCCTCGTCGCTCAGACCCAACACGTCTTGCAACACGGCCTTGGTGTCTTCTCCAAGGGTGGGGATGGATGACGGATCACCTGGCTCGACATCGGAAAAGCGGACCGGCTGCGGAACCACAGGCACGGTACCAAGCTTCTTGTGACGGCCCTCGGTCACCAGCTGGCGTTCGCGGGCATGGTCGCTTCCCGCAACGTCGCCCAGAGACCATACCGGCGCGCAGGGAATCGATGCTTCGCCAAGTCTGGCCACGACTTCTTCGGAGGTGCGTTCGCTCATCCAGGCCGCGATAATGTTGCGCAGCGCTTCGTCGTTGCGACTGCGCGCGTCATAGGTCGCGTATTTCTCATCCTCCGCCAGCTCCGGCTGCCCCATTAACTTTGCCAGCGCGTTGAAAAGCGTGTCGTTGGGCGCGGCAATGACGACGTCGCCGGTTTTGGTAGTGAAATGGTCGACGGGGTAGGATTCCGGATGACGGTTACCGACCCGGCTCGGCGTCTCACCGAGGTAGAGCTGGCGGCTCAGTCCCGTAAGCATCATCGAGAAGCAGGCGTCCAGCATGGCGACTTCCAGGTAACGTCCCTTGCCGCTGCGCTGGCGCTCGAACAGTGCCGCCATGATGCCAAACGCGCAGAACATACCCGTCGTCACATCGGTGATCGATTCGCCGACCGCATACGGCCCGCCGTCCTTCGGGCCGGTCATGCTCATGAGACCGCTCATTGCCTGGATTGCCAGGTCGAGCGCTGGTCGGTCGGCGAGAGGGCTTGCTTGGCCGAAGCCGCTTATGCTGGCATAGACGAGCTGCGGATTGACGCCGGCGAGCGCTTCATAATCCAGGCCCAGGCGCTTGGCGACACCGGGCCTGAAGTTCTCCACCACGACGTCGGATTTTTCTGCGATATCGCGAACCAGTTTCACGCCGTCGGGCGATTTGAGGTCGACGGCGAGACTTTTCTTGCCTCGATTCAACAGGGCGAAATAGGCGCTCTCACCATCCTTGTAAGGCCCGAAATGGCGGGCATCGTCACCGCGTCCGGGGATCTCGACCTTGATCACCTCGGCGCCCAGATCGGCCAGCATGGCGGTGCAATAAGGGCCCGACATGACCCGCGACAGATCGAGGACGCGGATGCCCTGAAGTAATGTGGAGGTGGCGCACATTTCCATGCCGTTGACGCTCCGCTAGTCCTTGGCGCCAACGATATCGAGGATGAGCTTGCCGACGGATGATCGGTCCTGCAAGGCCGCCAGCGCTTCCGGCAAGCCGGTCATCGGATACGTGCCGCCAACCAGCGGCTCGACTGTGCCGCTTTCGATCATGGCTTGGAGTCTTTTGGTCACCCGCACCATCATCTCCGCGTCGCGGTCGTGGTTCCAGTATACGCCGATCGCAGAGGCGCGGCGCAGCAACAGCCGGTTCGCGGGCAGGGCGGGGATCTTGCCAGACGAGAAACCGACAATCAGGTGTCGGCCTTCCCAAGCCAGGCATTTCAGGCTCTCCGTCGCGATATCGCCCCCGACCGGATCGACCACGACATCGACCCCGACGCCATCGGTGGCCGCACGAACGGTTTCGACCCATTTGGCTTCACGGTAGTTGATGGCGACATCCGCGCCGGCGGACTGCGCCGTTTGACATTTTTCCGTGCTGCCGGCCGTTGCTATGACCCGCGCCCCAAGCGCCTTGGCAACCTGGACCGAAGCCAACCCCACCCCTCCTGCGGCGGCATGGACCAGAACCGTCTCACCGGGCTGAAGTTGCGTGCTCTCAGTCAAAGCGACCACGGCGGTCGGATAGACCACGGGCAAGGCCGCAGCGCGCTGTGCGTCGAAACCATCCGGCACGGCGATGGCCATGTCGTCGCGCACAATCGCATATTCCGCAAATCCACCCCACAGAACCTTGCTTGCGATCCGTGCGCCCACTTCATTGCGGCTCCCGGGCGCGGCCGTGATGATCGTCCCTGAAACCTCCTGTCCGGGTACGAAGGGGCGGGGCGGGCGCAGCTGGTAACTGTCGTCGATCATCAGAAGATCTGAAAAGTTGAGCGCCGCCGCCTCGACGCGAACCAGCAGTTCGCCTTTTCCCGGCTCCGGCATTGCGAGACTGGCCAATGCAAGATCCGTAATGCCCGGTCGCTCGCCGGAGAGCCATCCCTGCATTTTCATGTCGCTGTGCGGGTTTCCCATCGCAGAGGGCGTCACAGGAGATCGCGAGCGAATTCGCCCGCGCGAATGACACCAATGCAGGGATTGGCGCCGATCCGGTAGCTGAGTTCGGCAGGGCGGCCGATGCGCCAGATCGCGAGGTCAGCCGCCTTGCCATGTTCTAGCGTGCCGTGGCGATCGCCAAGCCCAAGCGCCTGCGCAGCGTACCGGGTCACGCCGGCGAGCGCTTCCTCCGGCGTCATGCGAAACAGGGTGCAGCCCATGTTCAGCATCAGCAGCAAAGATGTCGCGGGCGAGCTGCCCGGATTGCAGTCGGTTGCCAGCGCCATCGGCACGCCGTGGGCGCGGAATAGTTCGATTGGCGGCACATGGGTTTCGCGCAGGAAATAGAAAGCGCCGGGCAGCAATACCGCAACGGTTCCCGCCTCCGCCAAGGCTTTAACGCCAGCTTCGGAAACGAACTCCAGATGCTCGCATGAGCGTGCACCGTATTTTGCGGAGAGCTCGGCGCCGCCCAGATCGGAGAGTTGTCCAACATGGCCTTTGACCGGCAGGCTGTGGTCGCGCGCGGCGCGGAAAACGCGTTCGCTTTGCCCGGCGGTGAAGCCGATGTTCTCGCAAAACACGTCGACAGCGTCGGCTAGCCCCAGACGGGCGACCTCCGGCAGAACCGTTTCGCAAACCAGATCGATATAACCGTCGGGATCGCCTTCGTATTCAGGAGGCAGCGCGTGGGCGCCCAGAAATGTCGTGGACACGGTGACCGGCGCTTGCGTCGCGATCGTGCGGGCTGCGCGTAGCTGCTTCAGTTCGTCCTCGAGATTAAGACCATAGCCCGACTTGATCTCCACCACCGTGACCCCCTCGGCGGTCAGATCGGCGAGCCTCGCCAGCGCCGATGCGACCAGCGCCTCCTCGCTGGCCGCTCGAGTATGTGTGACTGTGGAGCGAATGCCGCCGCCGGCGCGGGCGATCTCCTCGTAGCTGGCACCTTCCAGTCGTTGCTCGAACTCTCCGGCGCGGTCGCCGCCATAAACGATATGCGTGTGGCAGTCGATCAAACCGGGCGTGATCCAGGCCCCGCCCAGGTCGTGCACGGCGTGGGCCGTGCGCTCGGGACTGTCGGGCAGATCGGTCGCGGCACCAATCCACGCGATACTGTCGCCGTCGAGCGCCACGGCGCCGTCTTCGACCGCGCCGTATGGACGGCCGTTTTCGGTCATCGTCGCCAGATGACAGTTGATGAAGATTTTGTCCCAACCTGTCATTCGATCCCGCCCCGGCGCTCTCCGTCCAGCGCAACCATCAGCGTTTCTGGACACCATCCGCTATTTTGGCGGCCCTTTGTCCCGGCCGATTACAGCCCGGCATTGACAGCCACCTGCTTGATTGGTTATCTATTGTATATACAAGACCATACAAGTTGTGGTCAAGCACCCACCGGTCAATCGGAGCGATCGTCGTCCCGAAGGTCGGCTGTCGAATTCTGGCCAGATAGAATGGGCGAACCGGCCGAGGAGTCGAGCATGAAGCGACACGACGCCCTACCGCTATATCGGCAGGTCAAGGACCACCTCCTTCGACAGATGGAAAGCGGTGGCTTCAAGCCGGGTGAGCGCGTTCCCTCCGAACACACACTGGTCGCCGAACTCGGCGTATCGAGAATGACCGTAAATCGGGCGATCCGCGAGCTCACCTCCGAAGGGCTTCTGATGCGGGTCCAAGGCGTCGGCACCTTCGTCGCCGAACCGAAGGCCCACGCGACGTTGTTTGAGATTCGCCCGATCGCCGACGAGATTGCCGAGCGCGGCGGCACTCACCAGGCGCAGGTGGTGTTGTTCCAAGCCGAGCCGGCCGGGCCTGAGATTGCGCACCTGCTGGGACTAGCTTTGAACGAACAAGTATTCCACGTGACACTGGCCCATTACGATGACGGCCGGCCGGTTCAAGTCGAGGACCGGTTCGTCAATCCCGCTGTGGCCCCGCATTTTCTTGAGCAGGATTTCGCCGCAATCACGCCCAGCGAATACCTCTTGACCCACGTGCCCTATACCGAACTGGAACATGTGATTGAGGCCAAACGGCCGAGCGAGCAGGAATGCGAACTGCTCGGCATCGATGCCGATGAACCATGCCTGATCCTCAACCGCAGGACCTGGTCGGATGACAAGGTGGTGACCCGGGTTCGGCTGACACATCCAGGCGGATTTTACCGGCTCGGCAGCCGTGTCCGTCCCGCGAATCGACTGTTTTCGATGGTCGCCTAAAAATCCGATTGCCGCTCACGCTGGCCAAACAACGGGAAAAAACGAATGTCATCGCAAAGTCGTCTCGACAACACCCGCAAGATCAAGGCACCGACAGGCACTGAGCTTTCGTGCAAGTCCTGGACGACCGAAGCGCCGTTGCGCATGCTGATGAACAACCTCGATGCAGAGGTCGCGGAGAAGCCCGAAGAGCTTGTCGTCTATGGCGGAATCGGTCGCGCAGCGCGCAATTGGGACTGTTACGACCAGATCGTAAAGACTTTGCGCGGGTTGGAGGGTGACGAGACGCTGCTGGTGCAGTCGGGCAAGCCCGTGGGCGTCTTCAAGACCCACGACAATGCGCCCCGCGTACTGATCGCGAATTCCAACATCGTGCCGCACTGGGCCGATCTGGAGCACTTCAACGAGCTCGATCGCAAGGGTTTGATGATGTACGGCCAAATGACGGCCGGCTCATGGATCTATATTGGCAGCCAGGGCATCGTCCAAGGCACCTACGAGACCTTTGCCGAGCTGGGACGGCAGCACTATGGGGGCGACCTCTCTGGGCGCTGGGTCCTCACTGGCGGTCTTGGCGGCATGGGCGGCGCCCAGCCGCTGGCGGCAACCATGGCAGGGGCCTCGATGCTCGCGGTCGAGTGCCAGGCGAGCCGCATCGAGATGCGCCTGAAGACCGGCTATCTCGACAAGCAGGCCACCGACCTCGACGAGGCGCTGGCGATGATCGACGACGCCCACAAGAACAAGAAAGCTATCTCGGTCGGGCTGCTCGGCAACGCCGCCGAAGTCTTCCCGGAGTTGGTCCGGCGCGGCGTGAAACCTGACGGCGTGACCGACCAGACCTCAGCGCACGACCCGCTGAACGGGTACCTTCCGATCGGCTGGAGCGTGGCTGAGTGGGAGGAGCGGCGCGAGCGCGATCCGGAAGGCACGATCAAGGCGGCCAAGGAATCGATGGTGATCCAGGTCCGCGCCATGCTCGAATTCCACGCCCAAGGCGTGCCGACCTTCGACTACGGCAACAACATCAGGCAGATGGCGCAGGAGACCGGCCTGGAGAATGCCTTCGATTTCCCCGGTTTCGTGCCGGCCTACATCCGGCCGTTATTCTGCCGCGGCGTTGGACCGTTTCGCTGGGCCGCACTTTCAGGCGACCCGGAGGACATCTACAAGACTGACGCCAAGGTGAAGGAACTGATCCCCGACGACCCGCACCTGCACAACTGGCTCGACATGGCCCGCGAGCGCATCCACTTCCAGGGCCTGCCCTCGCGTATTTGCTGGGTCGGTCTGGGCCAGCGCGACATGCTGGGCGTGGCGTTCAACGAAATGGTGGCCAAGGGCGAGCTCAAGGCGCCGATCGTGATCGGCCGCGACCATCTCGATTCGGGATCGGTCGCCAGCCCGAACCGCGAGACCGAGGCCATGCGCGACGGTTCCGATGCGGTATCCGACTGGCCGCTCCTCAACGCGCTGCTCAATACCGCGTCGGGGGCGACCTGGGTCAGCCTGCATCACGGCGGCGGCGTCGGCATCGGATATTCGCAGCACGCCGGCATGGTGATCGTTTGCGACGGCAGCGAAGCGGCGGCGGAACGTGTTGCCCGGGTATTGTGGAACGATCCCGCGACCGGCGTCATGCGGCACGCCGATGCGGGCTACGACATTGCCGTCGATTGCGCGCGGGAGAATGGCCTCAACCTGCCGATGGTCGGCCAGACCTGAAGGTATTCTGACCGCGCATTGCGCCGACACTCAAAGGATATCGGCGACGATGACAGTCTACGATTTCAGCCGTGGCGAATTGCCGGTGCTCGTCAGCATTCCGCATGATGGCCGGGAGATCCCCGACGATATCGCCGGGCGCATGACCGAGACCGGCCGGGCGAACATCGACGCTGACTGGCATGTTGGACGCCTTTACGAATTCGCCGGCGAACTTGGTGCCAGCGTGATCGCCGCCCGGCTGTCGCGTTATGTCGTCGATCTCAATCGCGATCCGGCGGATACGGCGCTCTATCCGGGCGCCGTCAACACCGGCATCGTTCCGCATCTATCCTTCGATGGCGAACCACTCTACCGCGACGGCGACGCGCCGGAGGCAGCCGAACACGGTGCGCGGGTCGAGCGCTATTGGCGGCCCTATCATGATCGGATCGCTGCCACGCTCGATGAGCTCCGTACCCGTTTCGGCGGTGCCGTACTCTATGACGCGCACTCGATCCGATCAGCTGTCCCACGGCTTTTCGAGGGTCAACTTCCCGACTTCAATCTGGGAACATCGGGCGGCGATGCGGCGGCCAGCGAACTTGAAGCACATGCGTTCGATGCTCTTTCGTCCGCGCCGGGTTACAGCGCTGTCCTGAATGGCCGCTTCAAGGGCGGTTACATCACGCGCACCTATGGCCGCCCGGCGGACAACTTGCACGCGCTGCAACTGGAACTTTCGCAGCGCACTTACATGAACGAGGCGCCGCCGTTTGATTATCGCCCGGAGCTGGCAGCGCAGGTGCAACCGGTGCTGCGCGAGACCGTGGCGGCAGCTTGCGACTGGGCCCGCGACCGGTATGCGGGCTAAACGGATATTCCATGATGGATCGTTACCTCTTTGAACACCTGTTGACGCCGGACGGTTGGCTGTCGCCTGGTCAAGTGGAGGTCGACGGCACTGGAACAATCGCGGACGTCGCCGCGCCGCCGCGCACGAATGGACTGGAACCGATCAGAGGTTTCGCGGTTCCGGGCATGGCGAACCTGCACTCGCACGCTTTCCAACGGGCGATGGCCGGCCTGGCGGAGCATCGCGGCGCGGAAGCCGACAGTTTCTGGACCTGGCGCGAGACCATGTATCGCTTTGTTTCGTTGCTCACGCCCGACGATCTTCAGGCGATTGCGGCGCAGCTCTACCTGGAGATGCTGCGATCGGGCTATACCGCAGTTTGCGAGTTCCACTACCTGCATCATTCGCCCGACGGCGAGGCCTACCAAAACCGAGCAGCGATGTCCGAAGCGATCCTGGAAGCGGCCGGCCGTTGCGGGATCGGCCTCACGCATCTACCAGTGCTTTATGCCGCCGGCGGTTTTGGCGGCAAATCTCCGAGCGATGGCCAGCGGCGCTTTCTCAACGACGTCGAAGGTCTGTTCAAGATTATCTCGGCCCTGCCTGGCGCGGACCCGCAATGCCGCGCCGGCCTTGCTTTGCATAGCCTTCGCGCTGTACCGCCAAATTTGCTCGCGGAGGCGACCGACGCACTGTCACGCTTGGACGACCGCGCCCCAATTCACATCCATATCGCCGAGCAACGCCGCGAGGTCGACGACTGCTTGGCTTGGAGCGGAAAACGCCCAGTCGACTGGTTGATTGACAATGCCGAGGTCGACGCGCGCTGGTGCCTCGTCCACGCCACGCATCTGAGCGCAGAGGAAGTGGGGCGGATCGCGCGCAGCAATGCCATTGCGGGCTTGTGTCCGACGACCGAGGCCAATCTCGGCGACGGATTCTTCCCGCTTCGCGCCTTTCTCGATTTGGACGGGCGAATTGGTATCGGTTCGGACAGCCACGTTTCGACAAGTCCGGTGGAAGAACTTCGCTGGCTCGAATACGGCCAGCGCTTGGTCAGCGGCGAGCGCAACGTCGCCGGCTCGCCCGGAGCATCGACCGGTCGCGTCCTTTACGAGGCCGCGCTGTCCGGCGGAGCTCAGGCGACCGGTCGGCCGATTGGCTCGATCAGGGTCGGCCAGCGCGCCGATCTCGTGGTGCTCGATGCCGAGCATCCGATCCTTGCCGGGGCAGGGCCGGAGCGGGCGCTCGATGCGTTCGTGTTCTCCGGCAATGCGAACCCGGTTCGCGACGTCATGGTGGGCGGACAATGGCGGCTGCGCGACGGCCGGCATGACGAGCAGGACGAAATCGAAGACGACTATCGCGCGACCGTCAGAAGACTGGCGGCAAAGCTCTAGCACGGCAACGGGAGGCCGAGGGTATGGCGACGAATGAGAAGATGGTTCTAACACCGGGCGCGATCACGCTGGCCCAGTTACGCACGATCGCCAGGAACCGCGTGGCGGTGGTGCTGGACGACAAAGCCCGGCCGGGTGTCGATGCGGGCCAGAAGACGGTCGCCGACATATTGGAGCGCAACGACACCGTCTACGGCGTCAATACCGGCTTTGGTAAACTGGCTTCGGTGAGCATTCCGTCGGACCAGTTGGCCGAACTTCAGCGCAATCTTGTGCTCTCCCACAGTGTCGGCATGGGCCCATTGATCGAAGATGACACGGTCCGTTTGATCATGGTGCTGAAGATGGCTTCGCTCGCCCGGGGGTTTTCCGGCGTGCGTTGGCAACTCATCGAGATGCTCCACAAGATGCTCGAGGCCGATGTGCTGCCTTGTATTCCGATTAAGGGCTCGGTCGGTGCATCGGGTGACCTGGCGCCGCTCGCGCATCTTGCGGCGACGATGATCGGTGAGAGCGAGCTGCGCCACCGGGGGGAGCGTATGCCGGCGGCCGACGCGCTTAAGCGCGCCGGGCTGAAGCCGCTGGTGCTCGAGCCCAAGGAGGGAATTGCCCTTCTGAACGGCACCCAGGTGTCCACCGCGATGGCGCTGATGGGTCTCTTCGCGGCGGAAGATCTGGTCAATGCCGCGCTTGTCGCCGGGGCGTTGACCGTTGACGCGGCGAAAGGTTCGACCACGCCTTTCGATGCGCGGATCCATGAAGTTCGAGGGCAGCCCGGACAGCGCGACGTCGCTGCGGCCTATCTCACCTTGCTGGCTGGCAGCACGATCCGCGATTCCCATCTTGATTGCGACAGGGTGCAGGATCCTTACTCGCTGCGCTGCCAACCTCAGGTCATGGGTGCCTGTCTCGACCATATTCGATTCGCGGCAGAGGTCTTCGCGCGCGAGAGCAATGCCGTATCGGATAACCCGCTGGTGTTCGCAGCCGAAGGCGATGTGCTCTCGGGCGGCAACTTCCACGCCGAGCCCGTGGCCATGGCGGCCGACGTGCTGGCGCTCGCGATCGCCGAAATCGGCGCGCTTTCCGAGCGTCGCGTCGCGCTGCTCGTGGATACGAACTTCTCAGGTCTGCCGCCATTTCTGGTGGGCGATGCCGGGCTCAATTCGGGCTTCATGGTGGCTCATGTAACGGCCGCGGCGCTCGCCTCGGAAAACAAGAGCCTCGCCCATCCGGCATGTGTCGACAGCTTGCCGACGGCGGCAAACCAGGAGGATCACGTTTCCATGGCGACGTTTGCCGCGCGGCGATTGATGGAAATGGCAGACAATACTGCCGGTATCCTGGGCATCGAGCTGCTGGCGGCGGCGCAGGGGATCGAGTTCCACGCGCCGATGCGCACGTCGGATCCGCTGATATCGGTGTTGGCAGAGATCCGCGCGCGGGCGCCGCGGCTGGAGCGGGACCGGCTGATGGCCCCGGATCTGGCCGCCGCCAAAGACCTTGTTGTCAGCGGCGCTTTCAATTCCGCCGTGAGCGATGCCCTGGTCCCTAGTTCGGCCGGCTGACCGGGCCCGCCCGATCTACTTGCTACGATAGGCGAAGGATGCGTCGTAGCGGCTCAAAATATGCTCGCCGCAGGTGACCGGATCGTATTTCGAGGTTTCGCCGTCCGGTACGACCGGATCGATCGCCGTGTCGTGGTTAGGGTCGACAAAGACGACGGTGGAGTAGCGCTCCCCACCCGAGGCGTTGATGACGCGGTGCGGCGTCGATTTGAACCGGTCGTTGGTCCACCGCGCCAGCAGGTCTCCAACATTGACCACGAAAGTCCCTGGGATCGGATGCGCGGTCAGCCATTCGCCGTCCAGCCCTTGGACCTGTAGTCCGCCGGTCTCGTCCTGGTAGAGCAGCGTCAGGCAGCCATAATCGGTATGCGGCGCAACGCCGAACTGGTCCGCCCCCATTGCCGCATCCTGGGGCGGGTAGTGAATGAGCGCGCCACGGCTGATCGGCCTGTCGAAACGGCGAATGAAGCGGTCGCGCGGCTCGCCGATGCTGACTGCGAAGGCCTCCAGCAAACGGGCGCCCAATGCGTTGCAGGCCGCCATGTACTCAACGAGGCAGGCGCGCATTTCGGGCATGGCATCCGGCCAGGCATTGGGACCGATGATACGGTTGCCGGCCAGCGTGTCGGGGTCGTCTGCCTCGACGTCGAGGCCCCAGACGAAGCTCTCCTTCAGATCGACGTTGGCGCCTGCATACATCTTTGCCTCGCCGATCTCGATGAAACCGTGATGGTATTCATTCACCGCGATGGCCTGCTTTTCTGCCACTGGTCGCGCGAAGAAGGCACGTGCCATGGCAAGCATTGCATCGATCTGGGCCTGGGGGATGCCGTGGTTGCGGACGTAGAAAAAGCCGACCTCTTCGGCGGCCCGCGTGAGCGCCGCTGCGATCGCCGCGACCTTGGCGTCGTCTCCGTTTCCAAGACTGGTTAGGTCGATCACGGGGATTGCGGAATGGTCGATCTCACGCGCCGCGGCATACGCCATCGCCGTCACTCCCACTATTCGTCGGCTTTGTAGTAACCGATCACGTCGCCCTCGGTGGTGACGCCGAGGCCATTCAACAACCGGTTGGAGTAGTTGAAATACGCGCAAACCTGGTTGACCTCAAGGATCTCGCCGTCGTCGCAGCCGGCCGCGCGCGCCGCGTCGATGTCGCCTTGCTCCATTGCGCCTACGTTGACGGTCAGCTTGCCGGCATAGGCGAGCAAAGCGAGGTCCTTGCCGGCGAACTCGCGTTCCGGCGCCTGCGCCTCAAGGGCTGCGAGAATACGATCGGCCCGGGCTTCGTCGCCGAGCAGGCGGCGCGCGTTGGTGAAGTGGTGGCTCAGACTGTAGGCACAGTTGTTGAGGATGCTGGTGTAGCTCGCGACGATCTCCAAGAACCAGAAGGGCAGGGTATTGTCCGGGTTGTGGAGCACGCTTTTGTATAGCGAGAGGTGTCCACCCATGGTGTGCGGTCGCAGCGAGTGCGCGCGCATCACATTGTCGACGGTGCCGTGCGGTGTGCGCACCCGGTTATAAAAGTCTTTAAGCTCGCCCGTCGCATCCTCGTCGGCGATCATCTCGATCCAGGCGCTCATGTTGTTTCCTTGCTGGCTCGCATTGCTACTTTTTGCGCTGTGCGCGGGTTTCTATCGCGTCGAGGAGCTTCGCATCCAGCTCGATCGAACCTTCGGCGACGCGCGCTGCCGCCAATCGGTCGCCGCGCTCGCCAGGGAGCAGAATTTCGCCCCCAGATTCTGCCGGCCGCCCCGCCCGGACTCGCGAGACCAGCGTCTGCATTCTTGGGCCATAGTCGTCGCCTGCAATGACCGCGGGATCGAGCGCAATCAGGAGGTTGCCGCGATTTGCGTTGGCGTCGTCGTCGCCGGGGAGCCCACCGCCGACCAGCACGCCGGTCAAGGCTTCTACGGCAAGCGCCAGGCCTGACCCCTTGGCGCCGGCGAACGCCCTGATCGCGCCGCCGAGCGCAGCTTGCGGATCGGTGGTCGGGCGGCCGTCCGCGTCATAGGCCAAGCCCTCCCCGATCGTCTCGCCACGGTCGCGGGCGGCAATCAGTCCGAACCAGGCGATGGCGCCCGTTGCCATGTCGAGAACGATCGGCGCATCCCCTGGGACCGGCAGGCCGACGGCGATCGGATTGGTGCCGAAGACCGGGTCGACACCGCCGGCGGCTGCGACCGCCTTGGGGGTTCCGCAAAGCACGATCGCGATCACCCCGGCCTCGGCCAAGGCGCGGGCGAAATAACCGATCGCGCCGGTTGAGCCCGAGGTCTCGCGCAGGCCGATTGCGGCAATGCCATGTTCGCCCGCAAGCGCCGTCAATTCCCCCACGGCATCCTTGAGCGCCAACATCCCGTTGCGGCGACCGGCGTCGATCAGCGCGAAGCCGCCGAGCTGGGATAGTTCGCGTTGAGGCCGTTCCAACGGGTCGCGGGTTATGGCGCCTTCGCCGATCTTGACCAAGCCCTGGTTGTTGCCGCGAAGCTCGGCGTAGAGCAGTACGTCGACGATCACCGAGGCCTCATCATCGCTGAAACCGGCCGCAACGACGGCGCGTTCGGATAGCGCCCGCAGCGTATCAATCTCGACAGTCCGGCGTTCGGCGCTCATTGGTGCTCTCCGGTGAAGGCGGTGAGATCGGCCGCGACCGCAGTGGCGGCGGCGTCGAGCAGAGCCTCGCCCGCTTCGCGCGTTGCCAGCCAAGGGTCGGAGCCGACCCGCCCGTCGGGAAAGGATTCGCGATGAGCTTGCTGCCCGTAGTGGCGATCGCGAGCATGATCGTTCAGCAGCGCGGGGCTTTCCGGCACCAGCTCAGGCCGGGGGCCCAGTTCCGGCGCGGCAGCCGCCAGCACCGCCTGGGTTATCGAGATTTCGCTCGGCGTGGCGTGGATCCCTTCCCATTCGCCGTAGAGCTTTTCTCGCATCGCGTTGACTTCGGCAAAGTCCCACCAGCTTCGGAGACGACACCGCGCCTGTGGACGCCCGCGCTGCTCGTGATAGGCGTCTTGGAAAGCGGCTTCCGCCGGTGCGATGTTGCCGCCGTGGCCGTTGACGAAATAGATGTGCCGAAAGCCCTGCTCGGCGAGCGAGACGACAATGTCGCGTATCAGGCTCATCAAGGTGCGGGCGGTGGCGGAAATCGTGCCGGGAAAGGCGAGATTGAACTGGGCTTGTCCGTAAGCCAGCGTCGGCGCGACGATGACCCCGGCACGCTCCCCGACCCGATGCGCCACCGCTTCGGCACAGATGGCGTCGGTGCCGATGGGGCCGTTGGGTCCGTGCTGTTCGGTTGAGCCGAGGGGGACCAGGAGATCTGTCCGCGCCTGCAGATAGGCCTCGACGTCGCGCCATGTCATGTGCTGAAGCAGCATCAGGCGGAGGTGTCCTTCTTGCTGGCGATCCAATTTTCAAGCGCTGCCAACATTTCATCGACCGCTGTGTTCACTACTGGCTCGTCCATCAGGGCGCCGACCCAGGCGTCGATGGATGTTGGCCGTTCGATGACAACGCCGCCTTCGCCCAAGAGCCGCTTGCCCATCGCCAGCGTTCCCGGATAGGCAAGGTCGCTCAATGAAAGTCCGGCGCCGGCGATGAACGGATCGGGATCGAAAGCCTCGCCCATGCGTGAAAGCCGATCTTCCAGCAGCGCGCCTGTCGCTTGGAAGGCGGCGCGGTCCAGCGGCTCCGCGCCGATCAATGGGAACAGTCCGCGGATGACGGGCTCGATCCTGCCGTCGTGATGGCGCGCCGCCGCGCGCGCCACGGCGCGCATTTGCGGGTCGGATGGCAGCAGCGGCGGCTCGGGCACAATCTCGTCGAGGTATTCCACGATTGCGTCGGATTCGAAAAGGACGCGTCCGCCGATATCGAGCGCTGGGACGGTGCCGGTCGGAACGATGGCGCGATAGGCCGCCGACCGATAACCGTCCGGTGGCGGCACCTCTTCGAAGTCGAGACCTTTCAACCGCAAGGCAATGCGGACTTTGGCGCTGTAGGCGCTGTGGGGGAGGCCGTAGAGCAGCATCTTCGTCACAGGCGTGTTACCGACCCGGTGATGTAAGTGCTGCAGTCCGTCCCGGACACGGAGGTCCGGGACGGTGCGCCGCTCGCGGCGGACAAATGAGCCGGAAAGGCGTCCGCGCTAATTCTGCAGCTTCCACTTCTGCGCCGTCTTGGCGAAGAAGCCGCGTGCCTTCTTGAGCTTGATCCAGTGGTTCACGTAGTTGATCCACACCTGGTCACCCTGGGGCAACAGCATCGCGATGGGCGTCTTCGCCCGCGCTTCCTTGACCGGCACAATGGCGAGCTGCGGATACTTCACTGTCAGCGTCGCCGCCTCGGTGTTGGAAGTGATGTGCGCGTCGGCGCGCCCGGCGAGGACTTCCTGGAAGTCGCGCGCCGGCGCCTCGATGATCCGCTTCTTGGCCATCGGGAAGAAGAGCTTGACGTAGCGTTCCTGCACGGTGCCGAGCGTAGCCGCGACGGTCACGTTGGGCTTGTTGAGGTCGTTCCAGCCCTTGAAGCGGGCAATGTTCTTCTTCAGCGTAAGCGGAACCGTGGCGACTTCGAAATAGGAGGCGGAGTAACCCGCGACCTTGGCGCGCTTGGGGCTCAGCGAGGCGCTGCCGGTGATATCGTACTTGCCGGCCACGACGCCGTTCACCAGCGTCTTCCAGTCGGTGGCGACGAAGCGGACCTTCACGCCGAGGTCCTTTGCGAGCGCCTTCATGATGTCGATGTCGAAGCCTTTATAGGTATTGGTGGCTGGATCCTTCATCGTCATTGGGTTCCAGTCGCCGGTGGTGCCGACGCGGATCTCGCCCTTGTTGAGGATCGATTTCAGCCGCGAGACACCTTCCGCTTGTGCGGTGCTCGCGATTAGAATGGCCGCGATCGACGCGGCCGCTATTTTCATGTGACTCATTTGGTCCCCGCCCTTCGGTCGGTTGTTGGAATATTTATCGTCCCTGCCTGCCGGCCGCCTGACCGGCCATGAGCTTGAAACTATTGCATGTTCGCTGAGTTCCGGCAATCGGGGCGGTGGATCTGTGGTCTTGTCCGATGGACGCGCCCAGCGGCCTGGATGAAAGTCAAACTTCGGCGATCGGACGGGCCAATACGCGCGCCGGGGCGCCGTCCGATCCGGCGATATTGAGCGCGTTGATGACGAATTCGGCCCGTCGGTCGACCAGGTGCCCGTGGCCGGTCAGGTGTTCGCAGATCAGCACACCGTTCCCCAGCAGAATATGGTGCACCGGCCAGTTGAACCCGTCTGGCCTGCGTTGAACCGGCAGATCGGGGGTCGGCATGTCGACCGCCACAAGCTTGACCCTCCGTTCGACCAACCACCGGGCGGCGTCTTCTGAGAGCGACGGGTGATCGTCATAAGCTTCGCTGCCGGCCTTGCGCCACCAGCCGGTATGGAGCGCCACGATATCGCCCGGTTCGACCGGGGGCCCCGCTTCCAGATCGGCGGCCGTGACCAGTTGGCCGGGGGCTTTGTCCACTGCCACCACCACCCCAGGACCATGCAAGCGTTCCAATGGGATCTGATCGAGCGCCGGTCCGTCCTCGAAGAAATGGCGCGGCGCGTCGATATGGGTTCCGACATGCACGACCATTTGCATTTCCGTCACGTTGATCGGCCGTTCCGGCATCTGCCAGATCTGCTCGAACCGGGGCGGAGGGAAAAACGATACTCGCGGCATATCCGGAGACAGGAGATGGGAGAGGTCGGCCCACGGCCCCGTCGCGATCGTTGCCGGCGCGTCGGGAAGATCGCCCCATCCCAGCCAGCCGGCCGCCGTCTCCGTCGGGGTGTCGCACATTTCTCGTCTCCCTTGTCGTTTCGCCGGACCGCGGTCGCAGGCGTCGGCCGTTTGCATCTTTCCCGCGGCGCTCGGACAGTTGTCCGGTGTCCCAGGCAAATCCGCGTTGGTTCCCTCATTGATACAACAGCGGCGTGCGCTGACGACAATTTGCATGCCCGCCCGGTTGATGCACTATGGGTCGGAGCGCTCACGGACGAAGCGTTCACGGACGATGCAGCGCGAAGGGGCGCGGGGTGGCAGAGGCAGGCGAGGGGGCGGCCGGGCCGATCATTCGAATCGCCGGCCTCAGCAAATGGTTCGACGACTTCCAGGTGCTGAAGGCGATCGACCTCACGGTCACCCTCGGCGAGAAGGTGGTCGTTTGCGGGCCGTCCGGCTCGGGCAAGTCCACGCTGATCCGCTGCATCAATCGTCTGGAGGCGTTCCAGGAAGGCGCGATCGAGGTTGACGGGATCGCGCTCACCGGCGACTTGCGCAACGTTTCCGCCGTGCGGCGCGAAGTCGGCATGGTGTTCCAGCAGTTCAACCTGTTCCCGCATATGACGGTGCTGCGCAACCTGACGCTCGGTCCCATGCGCGCGCGTGGCCTGTCTCGCAAGGACGCCGAGGAGCGTGCGAGGTATTATCTGGAGCGCGTTCGAATCCCCGAGCAGGCCGACAAGTATCCCAGTCAACTCTCCGGCGGCCAGCAGCAACGGGTCGCCATCGCCCGCTCTCTCTGCATGCAGCCTCGGATCATGCTGTTCGACGAGCCGACCTCGGCGCTCGATCCTGAGATGATCGCGGAGGTGCTCGACACCATGGTCGAGCTCGCCGAGGAAGGTATGACGATGGTGGTTGTCACTCACGAGATGGGTTTTGCGCGGCGGGTCGCCGACAGCGTCGTCTTCATGGATGCCGGTGAGATCGTCGAATCGCAGCCGCCGGAGGCGTTCTTCTCCGCGCCGAAATCTGACCGCACCCAGCAATTCCTCAAGAAGATCCTGAGCTACTGATCATGATGCGCTTGCGAAATCTCTGGTTCTTGGCCGTTGCGGCGGTGGTGTTGTCGGGGTGCTCCTCCAAATGGGGCTGGTACATTATTTCGCCCGATACGGAAACAGGCCGCACGAACCTTGCCTTTCTGCTTCGCGGATTTGAACTGACGATTTCTATTTCGGTGACCTCATTCGTAATCGCCATGGTCCTGGGAATGCTGGTGACAATCCCGGTGGTTTACAAAAGCCGCTGGTTGCTGGCGTTCAATCGGATCTATGTCGAAGTGCTTCGATCCGTTCCCAATCTCGTTATGATCATCTGGGTGTTTTACGGCCTGCCGGTGTTACTGGGTATTGAACTCAATGTGTTCTGGGCGGGCGTTACGGCGCTTGCCCTTGGCGAGAGCGCCTTTCTTGCCGAGGTCTACCGAGCCGGCATCCAATCTGTCGGGCGCGGACAAGAGGAAGCGGCGGACGCGATCGGTCTCACATTCAAGGACAAGATGTGGTTTGTCGTCTTGCCGCAGGCCGTTCGCCGCATCCTGCCGCCGCTTGGAAATCAGTTTGTCTACATGCTCAAGATGTCGTCCTTGGTTTCCATCATCGGATTGTCGGATTTGACACGCCGGGCGAATGAATTGGTGACATCTGAGTATCGGCCACTGGAGACCTACAGCTTCCTGATCCTTGAATATCTGGTCTTGATTCTGATCGTTTCTGCCGGGGTCCGCTGGCTTGAGCGCCGTTTGAAAGCGGACCAACGACAATGACGCTAGTGCCAGGGCAATTGGCAGAAAACCGGAGTACCGACGCACCATGACCGAAACCGTCGCCGACACCATGCTCAATCAGGCGCGCGATCACGTTCGCCCCGCCGGTGAACGCAGTCGCTTGGGCGAGGCGGATTGGGGTTACATCGAGGCTGGTTCGCTGCAGGACTTCAGCGTCGAAGATTGGGCGCTCATGAACGCCCAGCGCGTGCCATATGCGGAGAATGAGAAAGCCAAGCAGGCTTTACAGATGTTGGTCGCGCAAAAGGATGCGCCCAGCTTCGGTTACCAGATCAACAACTACGAGCATTGCCTGCAGTCGGCCACGGTCGCGCTCCAGGACGGACAGGATGAGGAAACCGTCGTGGTGTCGCTTTTCCACGATCTTGGTTTCGTGACCTGCAACGAGAATCACGGCGTTTTCGCTGCCGCCCTCCTGCGTCCCTACATCTCCGAGCGCAACGCCTGGATGCTGGAGCGGCACATGATCTTCCAGGCCATCCATTGCCCGACATTTCCCGGCGTCGATGTCGACGGGCGGGAGAGATGGCGCGGCCACCCGCATTTCGACTGGGCCGCGGAATGGGTTCGCAAATACGATATCGCGACCATCGTCGACGGTGTGCAGAACGCGCCGCTCTCGGACTTCGAACCGATGGTGCATCGTATCTTTGCCCGCCCACCCCGGGACATCCCGCAGCCCGATTGATAGCGCAAACCCGCACATACTAAGGCCAAAGCAACAAGTCATTGCAATTAATCAGTATTATGAGCATAATACTGATTAATTGAACGAAGCGCTTATGCGGATTTGAAGTGACGACGTGGAAAGGAGCATGTGATGTCCGACAAACCTTTTTTGATTTCCGGCGGTGGCATCGGGGGACTTGCCGCAGCGCTCGCCCTGGGCCGCAAGGGTTTTGACGTTCAACTGCTGGAGCAATCGTCGGAGTTCGGCGAGGTCGGCGCCGGCATTCAACTGGGTCCGAACGTCTTCAAGATGTTCGATGTGTTGGGCCTGACCGAGGCCGTGAACGATGTCGCGGTTTTCCCTGAGCGCATGATCATGAAAGACGCGCTCACGGGCAGGGAAGTGGTCAGCGTCCCGATCGGCTCGGAAGCCTTCCGCAAGCGCTACAAGTTCCCCTACGGTGTGATCTATCGCCCCGATCTGCACAATGCGCTGCTCGCGGCCTGCGACGCCCAGCCGTCGGTCTCCCTGAATGTCGACGCCAAGGTCGTCGAATTCGAGGACACCGGCGATGCCGTGCAAGTTTCGACGGAGGATGGGAAAACCCACGATGGCGCCGCTTTGATCGGCGCCGATGGCTTATGGTCGACGGTCCGCGAGAAGCTGGTCGGAGACGGCAAGCCGCGCGTTTCCGGTCACATCGCCTACCGGGCCGTTTTGCCCACCGAAGAGGTGCCCGACCATATCCGTCAAGACAACGTGGTCCTTTGGGCAGGACCACGAACGCATCTGGTCCACTACCCGCTGCATCGCGGTGATATCTACAATCTGGTCGCCGTCTTTCACAGCGACCGCTATGAGGAAGGCTGGGACACCTTCGGCGATCCCGAGGAACTGAAACAGCGTTTCGCTGGCGAGCATGAGGACGTGCTCGCCATGCTCGACAAGATCGAGAGCTGGCGCATGTGGGTCTTGTGCGACCGCGAGCCGATCCGCGACTGGAGTAAAGGTCGCGTCACGCTCCTTGGCGACGCGGCCCACCCGATGCTGCAATACCTCGCTCAAGGAGCCTGCATGGCGACGGAGGACGGGGTCTGCCTCGCGGCGCGGGTCGAAGCCAATGGCACCGATCTTGAAACGGCGTTCAAGGAATACCAGTCGTTGCGCTATCTGCGTACGTCGCGCGTCCAGCTCACGGCGCGCTTGTTCGGCGACATCTATCACGCCGCCGGCGCCACGGCCGACCTGCGCGACCAGATGCTGGGAGCCATCGACCCCGACAAGCCCGGTGAAGGCATGGCATGGCTTTATGAAGGGCTCGATGAGACGGGTGCGCAAATGTTCAAGCTGGGCGCCTGATGGCGATTGCAGTTCGGCGCAATGCGGGTCGTTTTGCCAAAACCGCGCGGATGCCGGGGCATCTCCTGCGACGCTGTCAGCAGATCGCCGTCTCGATCTTTCTGCAGGAAAGCCGTGATGTCGATCTGACGCCTCTGCAATTCGTGGTCTTGAGCGCGCTCGACGATCAGGGTGAACTCGATCAGGCGCGGCTCGGCGGCATGACCGCGCTCGACCGGACGACGATTGGCGTGGTGATCGACAAGCTGGAAGCCCGTGGCTTGGTCGATCGCCGCCGCTCTGAAACCGACCGTCGCTCCAAACTGATTACCTGCACGGCGTCCGGGCGGGTATTGCTCTCCCGCGCGATCCCGATAGCGGAGCGCGCCCAGGGCCGCATACTTTCCCCACTCTCGCCCGACGAGCAGGCTCAATTTATCGACCTGTTGGAACGCGTCGCTGACGCCAACAACGCCGAAAGCCGCGCACCGATGCGTATTTGACAGGACAGTTCAGGTCCTTGGACCGTTCAGGCGCGGCTCGGGTGATGCCAACTTGCCGGACAATGATCTAAGCTAGGCTCGCAAAGCGTTGTCGCCTGCCTCTCCAGTGCGGGCGGTTTGTCGAAACGGTGCGGAGCAAATCGCCATGAGCGATACGGGCGACATGATCGGCTTCATTGGCTTGGGCAATATGGGCGGTCCAATGGCCAGCCGATTGGTCGAGGCGGGGCACAAGCTGCTGGTCTTCGATACGGTGCCGGAACGGGTCAGCCAACTGGTTGAGCGCGGCGCTGAAGCGGCGAAAAGCGTCGCCGATGTCGCTGAGCGAGCCGAAACCGTACTGCTCAGCCTACCTCGCCCGGAAACGGTTGTGGCGGTTGCGACCGGCCATGGCGGGCTCGTCGACGGCTCGGCCATCAAGGTTTGTGTGGATCTCTCCACCACCGGCTCGCGCACGGCCCGCCAGGTCGCCGAGGCCCTGAACGCCAAATCGTGCGCAATGCTCGACTCGCCGGTCAGCGGTGGCACTGCGGGTGCCAGAGCCGGCACGCTTGCGGTGATGGTGTCGGGGCCAACCGACGCGTTCGATGCGCTCAAGCCCGTCCTCGATGTCATCGGCAACGTGTTCTATGTCGGCGAGAAGCAGGGGCTTGGCCAGACCATGAAACTGGCCAACAACGTGCTGTCAGCCGCGGCGATGGCCATGACCTCCGAGGCGATGGTGCTAGGCGCCAAGGCCGGGTTGCAGCCCGAGGTGATGCTCGACGTCATCAACGCCGGGTCCGGTCAAAACACGGCCACCTCCGACAAGTTTCCCAACCGGATTTTGCCGCGGAAGTTCGATTCAGGGTTCTCGGCCGGCCTCATGCACAAGGACGTGGCACTCTTTCTTGAAGAAGCCGAGGCATTCGAAGTGCCGACCTGGATCGGCCATGCGGTGCGGCACATCTGGCAGTTTACCGTGGCGCAAGAAGGTGCGGATGCCGACTTCACCACCATCGTCAAGAACTCCGAGCGATGGGCCGGCGTTGAAATACGGGGCAAGGACGCGCCCGCCAATGATTGAAATGGGAGAATGTTGATGGAAGCGGTCTATGCGGCAGGCGCTCGTGTGGGGGCGTTGCTCAAGAAAAAGGAGCAGACGGTGGCGATCGCAGAGTCCGCTACGGGCGGTTTGATCTCAGCCGCACTGCTGGCCGTGCCGGGGGCCTCGGCCTATTTCCTCGGCGGCGGCGTGATCTATACGCGCGAGGCGCGGCGCGCACTGCTCGGCCTGCCTGACGATAAGGTCCGGGTGCGAGGGGCGACCGAGGACTACGCCCAACTCGCCGCCGGTGCGATCCGCGACAAGCTGGAGACCAGCTGGGGGCTCAGCGAATCGGGCGCGAGCGGGCCCACCGGCAACCGATACGGCCACGCCGCGGGTCATGCCTGCTTTGCCGTCGCTGGCCCTGTGGAGCGGGCGATCACGCTGGAAACGGGTATTTCCGACCGCGAAGAGAACATGCGCCGCTTCGCCATCGCTGGCTTGGAATTTCTGGAAGCGGCGCTGAAGGAGAACTAGGTCGGGCTTAGAGCACGCCCATCCGGCCGGACTTGTACTCGTCGATCGCTTCCACGATTTCCTCGCGTGAGGTCATAACGAACGGACCGTAGGACGCGATCGGTTCCTCGATCGGCGTGCCGGCGAGGTAAAGCAGATCGGCGCCACGCTCGGGCGACGCGGACACGGTCATCATGCCCGGGCTGAGCCCCAGTATCGCCGTCTGTCCTTCGCCCGCTTCGGCATCACCGCCGCCGATTGCTATTTGGCAACCCCCTTCGATCACGTAGACGAACGGATTGTGGCCGACATTGGCTTCGTGCTGCCAACGCGCGCCGGGCTCAAGGCGGGCATGGATCAAGCTGATCGGCGTGCGCATCGCAACCGGACTTTGCTGATCCTCCGCCGCCCCGCCAATGACGCGCAGGGTTACGCCTTTGGCAGGCTTCGCCACCGGCGTTTCGTCTGCGCGCAACATCTGGTAACCGCCGGGAGCCGCCTTGTCGTCGCGGGCCAGGTTGAGCCAGATCTGGAACCCATCGACGATGCCGCCGGTGCGCATGAATGCGTCGGGTGGGATCTCCGAATGAAGGATGCCCGCGCCCGCCGTCACCCATTGCACGTCGCCCGGTCTCATCACCGCATGACCGCCGGCCGAATCGCGATGCTCCAGCTCACCCTGCAACATATATGTGATGGTCTCGAAGCCTTTGTGCGGATGGGCCGGGAAGCCCCAATTCGTCTCGTGGAGTTGGCGCGGGCCGAAATGCACGAAGTAAAGGAATGGATCGAAGGGTCGAGAACCGTCCGGCGTGAACAGCCGCCGGGCCGGCATGCCGTCCGGACCCTCCGTTCGCGTTGTATCGAGGATCAGCGGCAGGCTGACACCAGCTCGCGCCGCGTCGTCGCTTGAAAGAGTTTCGGACATGTCGACACGATATAGCGCCGGCCGCAGCGTGTTAAGCGGCCACTGACGAATGCGGATTCGTTAGATGCGCGCCTACAGTACGTCGATCACCGGCGCGTCTGACGTCGCTCCGCCGCCATCGCCATCGATCACGGGTGTGGCGTAGTTGAGGAAGCTGTCGGGCAGCGGTGCGCCCCAATAGACGCCGGGCCCGCGCGTTTCCTCGTCCCAGACCACCGGCTTGAAGTCGGGCGCGTTGACGAAGAAGCCGCTGGTATAGATCTCAACCCGGTTGCCGCCGGGCTCATAGGAATAGAGATAGAAGGCTTGCGAGTTGTTGTGCTTGGAGGGGCCGGCCTCGATGAACACATCGTGTTCGCGCAGGACGTCGGCAGCGCGCAGCACCTCCGCTTTGTCGTCGACCCACAGCGAATAGTGATGAAGCCGCCCGGAGGCGCCCTTCACGTCGACCACGTAGGCGATCTCGTGATGCACGGCGCCGGAGCTCATCCACGAGCCGATCTCCGCCGCGCCGTTATCGAAGACGACCTGCTCGCGCAGATTGAGCCCGAGAGTGTTGACCGCAAACTCCCGGTTCTTGGCCACGTCCTGGCAGAGCACGGCAAGGTGGTCGGTCTTGCGCACGCCGACCCCGTCCTTGGGATACTTCATTGGCAGGTTGAGCAAGGTGGAACGCAAATGCTCCGGCGGCTCGTAGCGCTCCTCGTCGTAATAAATCTCCATCTCGTGGCCATCAGGGTCGCGGAAGCGGTAGCATTTGCCGTGGCCGAAATCGCCGTTCATCCAGCCGATGCCGAGCCCCGTCTCTTCGATGGCCTTGGCGCGCCGTTCCAGCGCCTGCGGGCTGGCCGCCCGCCAGGAAATATGGCCGACGCCGGCGCCCTCCGCTTCGGTGAGCTTGAGCGTCGTCGTGGCGTAGTCGCCATAAGCTCTCAGATAGGCCGACTGGCCTTCTTGGTGGACGGCCTCCATGCCAAGGATGTCGCTGAAATACCAAAGACTTTCGTTGGGCTTGGGCGTCAGCAGTTCGACATGCCCTAGATGTGCGATGTCTCGGATCGGCTCTTCATTGGCGGGCATGGCGGTGGTCTCCTTCGGCGGGACGCAATCGTGCATCGGAAACTTGGCCGGAAGCGGCGCCAGCGGCATTGATCTATGTCAGGGGTGTCGCTCAGACGGAGGAAAGGCGCGGGAACAGCACTAGTGCGTTCTCGCGCTCGATGCCGCGCAAGATGTCGTCCGCGAGGCCGAGCCCTTCAAGGCCTTTGACGGTTGCGGTCATGGTCGCCTCGGGTGCGAATGGAAAATCGCTGCCGAAGAGCACGTGCTCGGGGGCAACCAGCTTCAGCAAACTGGCGAAAGCCATTTCGTTGGCCGAGAGCGCTGTATCGTAATAGAGCCTAGCCAGCTCCGGCAGCACGCCGTTGGGCAGCTTGTCCTTGTATTCCGGGCGCACCGCGAGGCGCGCGATGCGCTCGGCCAGAAAGGGCACGGTGCCGCCGGCATGGGAGAAAATGAAGCGGATGTTCGGGCAGCGCGTGAAGGTGCCGTTGAAGAGCAGGCTGACGACCGCGCGGGTAGTATCGAAGGGAAAGTCGAGCGTCGCCGCAGGGATTTCCGGCAGGCAGGTACTGCACGGTGCGTTGGTCGGATGGAAGTAGACGATGGCGCCGCGCCGGTTAAGTTCGTCGAAGACCGGCGCGAATGCCGGGTCGCCCGGATAGCGGTCGCCGTAGCTGGTCAAAAGGCCGATGCCGTCGGTCTGTAGATCGTCGAGTGCATAGGCGATCTCCTCTAGCGAGGCATCGACGTTGGGCAATGGCAGGCTGGCGAAGACGCCGAAGCGATTGGGGTGTTCCGCGCGAAGGCCTGCCGCGTAGTCATTGCAATGACGGCAGAGCCGCTTCGCCTGATCGTCGTCACCGAACCATAGGCCAGGCGCGGAGATCGATGTGATCGCCGTCGCAATGCCGTTGCGGTCCATCGCTTCGATCGAGGTTTGCGGTGTCCATTCGGGCACGCGGCCCGACAGGATCAGCTCGCCGATCCGCTCGCCGCCGACCTCCGCAACGTAGTCGGGTGGCAGGATATGGTGATGGACGTCGATGCGGTGGGCGGTCATGCGCGCGAGCCCTCTAGCGGAACGTCTTCACCAGCGCGTCGGCGCCGTTGCGCAACAGCAAAACGTCGATGCCGACGGCGACGAAGGTGAAGCCCCAGTCGATGTAGCGCTGCGCCTCGTCCTGGTTCGCAGTCAGAATGCCGGCCGGTTTGCCGACCGCCTTGAGGCGCCCGATCGCATCCTTGATCGCCGCTTGAACATCGGCGTGGCCCGGCGCGCCAATATGGCCGAGTGATGCCGCGAGGTCGGACGGGCCGATGAAAACGCCGTCGACACCGTCAACCGCCGCGATGGCCTCAAGCTCATCCAGTGCAGGGCCGGTCTCGACCTGGGCGAGCAGGCATATCTCGCTGTCGGCGGTCTTCAGATAATCTTTCACCCGCCCGTAGCGACTGGCCCGGCCGCTGCCGGTCACGCCACGAATGCCCACCGGAGGATACCGTGTCGCCGCGACCGCGCGGCTCGCTTCCTCGGCGTTCTGCACATAGGGCACCAGAAGTGTCTGCGTGCCGATATCGAGGATGCGCTTGAATAGAACGGCGTCGTTCCAGGCCGGGCGCACGATTGGCGTGGCCGTGCCGGTCTGCAACGCCTGCAACTGGGACAGCAGTCCCGGAACCTCGTTTGGCGAATGTTCGGTATCGAGAAGGATCCAGTCGAAACCGCTATCGGCGACCGCCTCCGCGGCGATGTTGTTTGCAAGGCTGCTCCACAAGCCAATCTGTAATTGGCCCTCGGCGATGGCGCGCTTGAAGGCATTAAGGGGAAGGTCCATGGCAGACAGCGTTCCTGCGAGGTTCAGACGAACTGCACGGAGACGCTGCCGAGCTCGCCGAAATCGGCATGCAGCGTGTCGCCGGGCTCGGCCCAGACCGGACGGATGAACGAGCCGGAGAGCATGATGTGGCCAGGCTCCAGGACGGTGCCGAATTGTCCGACCTTATTGGCCAGCCAGGCAATGCCCATTGCCGGATGGCCGAGCACGCCGGCGGCAATCCCGGTTTCTTCTATCTCTGAATTACGAAACATGATGCCGCCGACCCAGCGCAGATCGACATCCATGGGGCCGACGGGGCGGCCGCCAATGACGATGCCGGCGGCGGCGCCGTTATCCGACACCGTGTCGAAGATCTTGCGGGGGTTCTGCACCCGCGCATCGATGATCTCGATAGAGGGCACGACATATTCGGTGGCGCGCAGCACGTCAAGCAGGCCGACGCCTGGCCCCTTGAGCGGCGAGCCGAGCACGAAGGTGAGCTCGCATTCGACCCGCGGGATGCAGTAGTCGGCGTGTTTCACCTTGGCGCCGTCGGGTATCATCATGCTGTCGAGCAGATGACCGTAATCGGGCTCGTCGATCTGGGACGAGCGCTGCATCGCTTTGGAGGTCAGCCCTACCTTGTGGCCAATCACCTTGCCACCTGCAGCGACCTTCTGCGCTGTCACCTCGCTCTGGATGGCGTAGGCGTCTTCGATGGTGATGTCGGGCCAGGTCGTGGAAAGCTGGAGCACGGGCGTCCGCGTCTTCTCCGCTTCGAGAAGCGAGGCGGCCGCCTTCTTGATATCGGATTTGGATAGCACGTCGATAGGGCCTTTCGTTGCCGAGCTGCCGGCCTCGCCGCCTGCGCTCGCTTTGACTTGTCAGTTCAGATGCCGTGTCGTCAGAGCTTGATGCAGACGTTCGAAAGCTCGGTGTAGAACTCCAGCGAATGGACGCCGCCTTCGCGGCCGATCCCGGACGCCTTGGAGCCGCCGAATGGCGTTCGCAGGTCGCGCAGGAACCAGCTGTTCACCCAAACGATGCCGACATCCATGCCGGAGGCGACGCGGTGCGCGCGCGAAAGGTTCTCCGTCCAGATCGCGCAAGCGAGGCCGTAGGGATTGTCATTGGCCAGCGCCAGCACTTCCTCTTCGCTGTCGAACGGCTGGATATGGCAGCAGGGCCCGAAAATCTCCTCGCGGACGATCGGTGCATCCTCGCCGAGGCCCGTCCAAATGGTGGGCTGGACGAAGGCGCCGCTGTCCCGCTCATCGCCGAATTCGGGCACACCTCCGCCGGTGACGACGTTGGCGCCGAGTTCCTTGGCCTTGGTGTAATAAGAGAGCACCTTGGCGCGATGCTCGTGCGAGATGAGCGGCCCGATCGTAGTTTTGGGATCGTTGGGGTCTCCGGGGGTCAGCGCCTCCGCGCTTTCCTTCAGCCTGGCGACGAACGCATCGAAGATCGGGCGCTCCACATAGACCCGCTCAGTGCCGAGGCAAACCTGGCCGCAATTGGCGAAGACCGAGCGCACCGTGCCCTCGATGGCCTTGTCCATATCGGCGTCGGCGAAGACGATACCGGCGTTCTTGCCGCCGAGCTCGAATGACACGTCGCGCACGCCGGCCGCCGCCTGGCGCATGATCGCCTCGCCGGTGACCGTCTCGCCGGTGAAAGTGATGGCGTCGACCAGCGGGTGCTGGGTCAGGAACTCGCCGGCACTATCCGGGCCGAACCCGTGGATCACATTATAGACGCCGGCCGGGACGCCGACCTCGTTCATTACCTCGCCCAACAGCGTCGCCGTCGACGGCGTCTCCTCGGAGGGTTTGACCACGACGGCGTTGCCACAGGCGAGCGCCGGCCCGACTTTCCACGTCATCAGCAACAGCGGCAGGTTCCACGGGCAGATCACGCCGATCACGCCCTTGGGCCGGCGCAAGCCGTAGTTTATCGCGCCGGTCGCATCTGGGGTCGGCATGGCGAAGAACTCAGAGCCGACGTTCTTGACGATATCGGCAAAGATCTTGAAGTTCGCAGCGCCCCGCGGAATGTCGATATGCGAGGCTAGGCTGCGCGGCTTCCCGGTGTCCTCGATCTCAGCTTCCAGAAAATCGTCGAAACGTTTCTCGATGCCGTCGGCGACGCCGTAAAGCAGATCGACGCGCTCGGTGATGGTCATCGACCCCCAAGGTCCGGAAAGCGCTGCCTGCGCCCCGCGCACCGCTTTGTCGACATCCTCCCGGGCGGCTTCATGGGCGACGCCCAGCAGTTGGCCGTCGACGGGCGAGCGGTTCTCGAACGTCTTGCCGGACGCGCCGAGCTCGAACCGGCCATTGATGAAATTGAGCCGGTCCCGGGAATTGCCTTTCACAGCCTGGGCGGCCGAGGATTGTTGCGCCATCGAGATTGCCTCCTGGTAGCAAATCGATCCCTGCGAATAACACGAGCGAATAGCACAGGCGATGGCTTCGCCTCCAGCTGCGCCGCGAACGCTCGCTGAGCGGAAAACGATTATCGATCAACGGCCAAGGCGATGCGACCGATTTTCCAAGTCGGGCGTGTGACATATCCCCACACGAGCGTCGAGAAGCCGGAGAACCGGGAAGCTGGTTGCCTGAGCTGTTTTGAAAGTGATCGGTTGTTTTCAACCGAATTGCATCGCCTCAATATCTCTGGAATGAAAACTACTTGATCCCTAGGATCAAGGCTCTCCAACACATCCTGGCGGTATGATACGTGGCTTCGAAAATAGGTCTGTTGCTGTGTGGGCATGGCAGCCGAGTGGCAGCGGCGAACCGTGAGTTCGAGCAGGTTGCGGGATCGATCGCCGAGCGGTTGCGACAGTTCGATGTTGAGCGCGGATACCTGGAATTCGCCAAACCGACGATCCTCGAAGGCCTTGAGGCGCTTCACGCCAAGGGCAATACGCGTATTCTGGCAGTGCCGGGGATCCTGTTCGCCGCCGGCCACCTTAAGAGTGATATCCCGGCCATCCTCAGCGACTATATGGCGCGTCACGGGGACGTGCAGATCGAGCTCGGCCGAGAACTCGGTATCGACCCCAAGATGCTTGGTGCGGCCGCCGCCCGCATCCGTGCGGCAATCGGCGCCGCGGAAATGGACGTCTCACCGCAGCAAAGCGTCCTGGTCGTGGTTGGTCGTGGCGCGTCCGATCCCGGCGCGAACGCCAACATCTTCACGGCCATGCGCGCGCTTTGGCAGGATCTTAGCTTTGCCTGGGGTGAGGTCGCATTTTCAGGCGTGACCTTCCCGCTGGTTGAGCCCGCCTTGGAGCACGCGGCACGGCTGGGATATCGGCGCGTCGTGGTCTTTCCCTACATACTTTTCACTGGTGTATTGGTGAAAGGCGTTCGCGAAAGCATCGACCGCGTCGCCAGCCGACATCCGGCAATCGACTTCGTTGCCGCCGATCACTTCAAGGATCATCCACTGATCGCTGAAACGCTCATAGATCGGGTAAATGAACTCCTTGGCGGCGCGACGAATTGAACGAGTTCCAGCGGCTATATGCGGATATTACTGACAATTGCCCAAATAACTTCCCACAACACGAAGCGCACCTCACGATATTCCTCAACAATATTGTTGGATTGATAGGATTCAGCCGCACCACTTTTAAGTTGTACTTCCGGATTTAGTGTCGTGGCCCGCCTTCTGGGGTCAAGCGCCTGATCGGAACCAACTCCACTAATTTCGGTTCAACTTTGCGCCGCTCTCGAATGTGCGGTTGTACCCGGATTCCCTGGTGCGTCCAGACATCGGAGACCAGCATCAGTTGCCGATTTGCCGTTCGGCTGGATGATCGTTTGCGCCCCCGTCGGCAATGATGATGGACCAATTTGCGCTTGCGGGAAGCTCAGCTCCAAGCAGGGCGTGGACGAGCGTTTTTGGCCTATGGCGCCACGCTGTGGCCGGCCAATCCGCAGTATTTTACCGAATCTAAACTTAATACCTCCCATAAATGACAGGCATGAGACCCCTGAAAGGGGGACGTTCTACAGCCGAGGCGTAGCCTAGCGAAGTATCGCGGTGATTTGCCTTGTTTGTTGTTTCGAGTTGGGGGGCCTGGGCAACAGGCCGACGCATTCAAGGCGGCATCACAATCGCCAAGCGTGCCAACGAGACACTGAACGGATTCTCAAGAACGGTCGGGCCGGAGGGCTTGGCGGTTCAATGTTGAGAGCACGCTGAATGGCGAGGGTGGCTGGTATGGATGAATTGCTTACCGAATTTCTGACGGAGACCTCGGAGTCTCTTGCGGTGATCGACAACGAACTGGTTCGCTTCGAACAGGACCCGGGCGACAAGGCGATCCTGCAGGATATCTTCCGGCTGGTCCATACGATCAAAGGTACAAGCGGCTTTCTCGGCCTGCCACGACTAGAGGCCGTGACCCACGCCGGCGAAGACATACTTGGAATGTTTCGCGACGGCGATCTTGAGGTTACGCCTGCAGCCGTCAGTTCGATCCTGAAGGCGATCGACCGGGTCAAAGACATTATTACAGGCCTTGAGGACAGCGGCTCCGAGCCTGCTGGGGACGACGGCGATCTGATTGCCGAGTTGCGCGCTATCGCCGATGCCGAGACGCCAGCCGCCGCGCCGGCGGCTCCTGCCGCTCCCGCGCCGGTGGAAGCTGCGCCCGTCGAAGCCCCGACGGAAGATGCTGTGGCTACGGATGCGGTACCGACCGACCCGAACGCGGGCTTCCCGGTGGCGCAGGAACTTTTGGATGAGGTCGCGGAAGCCGCGCCAGCCGAAGCGCCGGCGCCCGGTTCGGTTCCCACCGATCCTGGCGGCTTTCCGGTCGCGCAGGAACTTCTTGACGAGGTGGCACAAGTAGGTTCGGCCGAGCCCGCGACGCCAGACGCCATCCCCACCGATTCAAATGGCGGATTTCCCGTTGCGCAAGAGTTGCTCGACGAGGTCTCCAGCGCAGGGAGCGGCGATGCCGCGGCCGCGCCGGCTCCCGTCGCAGCGCCTGCCCCGGCACCCGCTTCAGCTCCGGCACCCATTGCCGAAACTCCAGCCGAGGTTCCGGCCGAAGCGGCCCCCGAACCCGCCTCCGCGGCGCCTGCGTCCGGCAATACGCCGCCGCCCGCCGAGGAAGCCGGCGAGGCTCGTCCGGCCAAGGAATCGTCGATAGCCGCGCAATCTGTTCGCGTAAACGTTCAGCTTTTGGAAAACCTGATGACGCTGGTCGGCGAGCTTGTGCTGACGCGCAATCAGCTGCTTCAAATGGTCCGCGGCCGCGACGAAAGCGAATTCAAGGTACCGCTGCAACGCCTCAACCACATCACCACCGATGTGCAGGAAGGCGTCATGAAGACGCGCATGCAGCCGATCAAGAATGCCTGGGCCAAGCTGCCTCGTATCGTTCGCGATCTCTCGTTGGAAATGGAAAAGACGATCGAGTTGGACATGCTTGGCGGGGAAACCGAGCTCGACCGCCAGGTGCTCGAACTGATCAAGGACCCACTGACCCACATGGTCCGGAACTCCGCCGATCACGGATTGGAGACGACCGAGGGTCGGCTTGCTGCCGGCAAGCCCGAAAAGGGCGTGATTACCCTGAACGCCTATCACGAGGGCGGTCACATCATCATCGAGATTTCCGATGACGGGCGCGGGGTCAACATTGAGAGGGTCAAGTCGATCATCGTCTCCAAGGAGCTCGCCACCGAGGCCGAGCTTGCGGAGATGTCCGACCAGCAGATCATGCAGTACATCTTCAAGCCGGGTTTCTCCACGGCTGAGAAGGTGACAAGTGTTTCCGGTCGGGGCGTCGGCATGGATGTCGTGCGCACCAACATCGAAAAGATCGGCGGAAACGTCGAACTGTCTTCGGTGCCAGGCAAGGGCTCGCGTTTCAAGATCAATATCCCGCTGACGCTGGCGATCGTGTCTGCGCTTATCGTCGAATCGGGGGGCGAGCGTTTCGCCATTCCCCAGATCGGCGTGCTTGAGCTGGTCCGGGTGTCGGCGAAGTCGGAAAACCGAATCGAAACGATCAACGACGTCCCTGTGTTGCGCCTGCGCGACAGCCTGTTGCCGTTGGTCGATCTGCGCAAAGTGCAGAAAATGGATGCCGCCGGAGATGAGACCGACGACGTCGAACGGTTCGTCGTGGTTAGCCAGGTCGGCACGCTGACCTTCGGGCTCATCGTCGACCGGGTTTTCGACACCGAGGAAATCGTGGTCAAGCCGGTGGCGCCGATCCTGCGTCAACTGCCGATCTATTCCGGCAACACCATCCTCGGCGATGGCAGCGTCATCATGATCCTTGATGTGAACGGTATCGCCTCGACCGCCGGGTCGGTCGACTTGCCGCGTCAGGAAGCTCAAGAAGCCGTACACGAAACTGCCGGTGCGGCAAGCGAACGGGTCGCATTGTTGGTTTTCAGGGCCAACGGTTCGGAGCTTCGCGCGGTGCCGCTGGCCTTGGTATCGCGGCTGGAGATCATCGAAGGCGAGCGGATCGAATACGCCCACGGAGCACCGGTGGTTCAGTACCGCGACCGTCTGATGCCGCTGATTGCAATGGAAGGGTGCGAGATAAAGACCGAAGGGCAGCAGAACCTGCTGGTCTTCCAGGAAGGCGACCGCGCCGCCGGGCTTGTGGTGGAAACCATCGTCGACATCGTCGAGGAGCACCTCAAGGTCGAGCTGACCGCCAACACGGCCGGTTTGATCGGCACTGCGGTCATCGCCGAGAAAGCGACGGACGTGATCGATGTCGGACACTATTTGACGCAAGTCTTCTCCGACTGGTTCACCGCCGGCCGCCATCAGGGCGAAGACGGGGATGATACCGGGCGCAAGCGTATGCTCCTGGTCGACGATAGCCCGTTCTTCCGTAACCTCATGGCGCCTCTGTTCTCGGTCGCCGGATACGATGTGACGACCGCAGACAGCGCGGATGACGCCCTGAAGCTGCGCGAAGACGGTGCCAGCTTCGATGTCATCATCAGCGATATCGAGATGCCGGGCACGTCCGGGTTCGACTTTGCCCAGGATGTGCGACGAGATCCGCGTTGGCAGGATGTGCCGATGGTCGCATTGACGTCTCGGGCAACCGATCAGGACAAAGAGCGGGGACGCCAGGTCGGCTTCGACGATTACGTCGCGAAGTTTGACCGCAACAAAGTCCTAGAGAGCATTGGTCAGGAGTTCCGGCGTGAGCCCCGCCTTGACGAGGAGAAAGTTGCATGAGCGAGACCGCAACCCCAGCAGGGCCGCAAGACATCCAGTCGGAGCGCGCGACCCAGCAATTCATTACTCTGACGATCGCCGACCAAATGTTCGGGATACCGGTCCTGTCCGTACAGGACGTGTTGGCGCCGCAGCCCGTGGCACGGGTGCCCTTGGCCAATCCGATCGTTGCCGGCCTCATAAACCTGCGCGGTCGCATCGTCACGGCGATCGACATGCGCCGGCGAATGGCACTGCCGCCACGGCCGGAAGGCGTCGCGGAAATGAGCGTCGTTGTGGAGTACAAGAATGAGCTCTACAGCCTGAACATCGATTCGATCGGTGATGTGATCAATGTTCCGACGGACAAGATCGAGGCAAATCTAGCAACGCTCGATCCTCTGTGGCGAAGCTTTGCCGACGGTATCTATCGTCTCGACGACCAACTTCTGGTCGTCCTCGACATCACACGCCTGCTCGACCTGGACGCCGCGGAAGCGGCTTGAGTTGCCGGCCGGTGCCTCCTGCGAGGCGCCGCCTGGTTCATCTTTGACGGAGCGAACTATGTCCTACGATGTAACGAAACCGATCCTCGTGGTCGACGACTATGTGACGATGCTGCGGATTTTGCGCAACATCTTCGTGCAGCTCAAATTCACCAACATCCACGAGTGCACCGATGGCGTCAGCGCGCTGCAGGAGCTTCGTGCCGGCGACTATAGTCTGATCATGTCCGACTGGAACATGGAGCCGATGACAGGGATCGAGCTTCTGCGCGAAGTGCGCGCCGATGAGAAGCTCAAGCACATTCCATTCATCATGGTGACCGCGGAAAGCAAGACCGAGAACGTGGTGATCGCCAAGCAGGCTGGTGTTTCCAACTATATCGTCAAGCCGTTCAACGCCAACACGCTCAAATCCAAGCTTGTGTCCGTCGTCGGCGAATTCTAGGGCGCGACCAATGAGCGATCCCAAAAACGGCGAAGATCTCGCGCGCCAGCTCTTGGATATCCAGCGCAAAGAGCCAGGCAGTGTCGGCATCGAGGATGTCAGTTTGGTAGTGGCGAGCATCATGGATGCAGCGCGCAAGGAGCTTGCGGGCGCAGACAAGAGCGTCCTGCAGGAAATACTGGGCCTGTCGGATTATATCGACGGGACCAAACGCGAGATCGCGGCCCTGCGCCCCGACGAAGTGAAAAGCCAGCATCTGCCCACGGCGGCCGACGAACTCGATGAGATTGTCGCGGAGACCGCCGACGCCACGAACCGGATCATGGATGCCACCGAGGCGATCATGGGCGTGATGGGCGACGTCGACGAAAAATCCGGAGAGATCATTGGCGACGCTTCGAACAAGATCTTCGAGGCCTGCAGTTTCCAGGACATCACCGGTCAGCGCGTGACCAAGGTGGTGAAAGCACTCAAGGAAATCGAAAACAAAGTCGACTCGCTGATCGAGGCGCTCGGCGATGAGATCGCAACGTTCAAAGACGCTCAGCCCGAGATCGCTGCTGAGCAGTGTGTCTCCGAGATCACGGACGAGTCGCTGCTGGAGGGCCCCCAGCTTTCAGGTGAGGCCATGTCACAGGACGAAATCGACAAGTTGCTGAACGGTTAATGATGGAAGAACTGCACAGCTGTACTGCCTCGCTAAAACCTCAAATGAAGGCATAAACCAATGCGCTGCCTTGTCGTAGATGACTCCAAAGTCATTCGGATGATCGCCCGCAACATGCTTCAGGAACTCGGTTTCGACATTGTCGAGGCGGAGAACGGCCAGGAGGCGTTGGCCGTGTGTAAGCAGTCGTTTCCCGAAGCGATTCTGCTCGACTGGAACATGCCGGTCATGGACGGCATAGAGTTCTTGCGGGCTCTAAGAGCTTTGCCGGGCGGCGATGCGCCGAAGGTCGTGTTTTGCACCACGGAAAATGATCTCAACAATATTCGCACCGCCCTCGAGGCGGGCGCCAACGAATACATCATGAAGCCATTCGATAACGAGATCATGCAGGCCAAGCTCTCGCAGGTTGGGCTTTTGTAGTGGTCTTGGAAAATCAAACCCAGAGTCCGGGCGCGGCAACCGCCCGGCAAACGGACACGCAGCCCGCCGACAACCCGGTGCGGGTGATGGTCGTCGACGACTCTGCCGTGATCCGAGGCCTCATCACCAGGATCGTAGAGGCGGACCCGCAGCTGCGCGTCGTCGCTTCGGTCAGCGATGGCCAGCGCGCGGTTCGGAGCCTCTCCTCAAACCGGATCGATGTGATCATCCTCGATATCGAAATGCCGGTCATGGATGGATTGACCGCGCTGCCCGAACTCCTCAAGGCCGATCCCGGAATCAAGGTGATCATGGCCTCCACGCTGACCATCCGAAATGCGGATATCAGCATGCGGGCGATGAGCCTGGGGGCGGCGGACTACATTGCCAAACCGACCGCTAGCGGAGAAATCAACGGTCGCGACGAATTTGGCCGCACCCTAGTTGAGAAAGTGCGCAGCCTCGGATTGGCTCGGCGCAGCGGCCGCGCGCCTGTCGCAACGGCGGTCAAAGGGCCCACGCCGGCCGTCCAACTTCATCCAAGCCAAAAGATTGAGTTGCGTCCGGCCAGTCGTGTGAAACCCAGAGTGCTGGCGCTGGGCAGCTCCACGGGCGGACCGCAGGCGCTGTTCACGTTGCTGGGAGCATTGGCAGGGCGAATTTCACTTCCGGTTTTTCTGACCCAGCACATGCCCGCCACGTTCACCAAAATCCTTGCCCAGCACGTGGCGCAAAATACATCGTGGTCCTGCGCCGAGGCGACCGACCGTCAGCCGATCGAGGCTGGCTGCGTCCATGTTGCGCCGGGCGATTACCACATGGTGGTCGAGCAGGCCGGACAGCAGCCGATATTGCGCCTGACCACAACGCCCCCGGAAAACTTCTGCCGCCCTTCGGTCGACCCGATGCTTCGCAGCCTGGCAGACATCTACGGCAACAGCGTTCTGACTGTGATTCTTACAGGTATGGGCAGCGACGGGCTCAAGGGCTCTCAATATCTGGTTGAAAAGGGGGGAACGATCATCGCACAGGATGAGGAAACCAGCGTGGTCTGGGGCATGCCGGGCGCCGTGGCGACCAACGGGCTTTGCAGCGCCGTATTGCCGCTGGACAAGTTGGCGGATTGCGTCGTCAAGCTTGCCGAGGGCGGGTCGTTATGAACCCGACCGACTTCGAATACCTCAGCACCGTCATCAAGGAGCAGTCCGGTCTCGTATTGACGCCGGACAAGCTCTACCTGCTCGAAAGCCGGCTCATGCCGATTGCCCGAGCGCGCGGTATCGCTGGGCTGACGGAACTGGTTGCCGCGCTTCGAGTTAGCGCGGACAAGCAGCTGTTGAATGAAATCGTTGAAGCGATGACGACGAACGAGTCGTTCTTCTTCCGCGATAGCGGCATGTTCGACCGGTTTCGGGACGAAGTCCTGCCGGCCTTGATCCAGACCCGGAGCACGTCCAAGCGATTGCGCATCTGGTGCGCGGCGGCATCCAGCGGGCAGGAGCCCTACAGCATCGCCATCATCCTCAAGGAAGCGGCGGCGGCCCTGGCCGGTTGGAACATTGAGATTGTCGGCACCGACATCTCGCTTGAAATCCTCAACCGCGCTCGATCGGGGGTCTACACGCAGTTCGAGGTGCAACGAGGCGTTCCGACTGCCATCTTGCTGAAATACTTCGACCCCGATGGCGACAATTGGCAGATCAAAGAATCGCTTCGCTCGATGGTGCAGTACAAGCCGTTCAATCTGCTTCACGACTTGCGGCCGCTGGGCCAATTCGACGCAATCTTCTGTCGCAACGTTCTGATTTATTTCGACCAGGAGACCAAAAAGAAAATCCTCGGTTCGATCTCACAGATGCTCGCGCCAGACGGAGTGCTTCTGCTGGGCGGCGCGGAAACGGTATTGGGGCTGTGCGATGCCTTCCAGCCGAGCCCGGAACAGCGGGGGATTTACCGGTTGACCGGTGCTCCGGCAGTGACAAAGCCGGTCGCGCCACCTCCGCGCCCACCGGCAGTCGCGCCGGCCGCCCCGGTTTCGAACTCCACCGCATCGGTAGCACCGGTTTCGAGCATAACATCGCCTGCGCCGGCGAGCTCCGGTACCGGGACGAGCCCGGCGACCGGAACGAGCCAGCCCGCGATGCCCGTAACCCCAACCACGACGAACGTCGGATGAACCGGCGGTCCCAATTCCGGCTGGCAGTTTTCATGCACAGCCTTCTGGCGACCGAGTTCTGGACCGGCGATTTGCGCGTGATCCCCCCTCCCAGTACCGAATAGACGAGGCCTGTCATGGCTGATCAACAAACGGCGCCGGAACACATCGAGATCGCGGATAACGATCGAGATTCGCTCAATATTCTGCCATTGGCGATCATCCCGCTAACCACCAAAGGATTGCGGAAATCGCGCATGATCAAGAATGCGCGGTTGGAGACCGTCATCGAAATATTCAGCAACGACGCCTCCGGCAGCCTGCAACTGGATATCGAAGGCGTACCGAAGCATTTCGGCTGGGTCGACGGGGCGCCGCGTTCAGATCTCCGGGTTCTAAGGAGCCTCAAGACACTCAGTAGTTTCGATATCTACAGCTTGCGCATTCAATTGCGTGCGCTCGGTATCGAAGTCGCGAACAGTGATCACCTGAAGCTTTCGAACAAGAAGACCCAGGAACTCGCCGACTACATGACCGAGTTCACCAGGCCGCTCATCCAGAACGTCTTCGGCAGTGATGAAAACGAGGTCCAGGACTACGCCGATCTAACGTCGTTGCTCCGCTCCGCGAGCACATCGAATGCGCTCGATAAGCTGAACCAAATGGCGGAGAAGATGCAGATTCACTTGGAGGACCTGCCGGGTTTCCTGGAGGACTGCGGCGATACGTTCCTTTCGATGGCCTACTATCGACAATGCTTCGACCAGGTCTTGCCGATCGTGAAAGAGCTGCTTACCGCCATCGGCGAAATGCGCACAAGTTTTCAGTTGAAGACGGATCGCACGCTCATGCAGTCCTGCGACTTTGTCGAGGCCAAGCTCAAATGGATGGTCAGCAATCTGAGCAAGTTGTTCGGCGTTTTCGACGAACGCCTCGGCGACATGTGGGGCAATTTGAGCGCGGAACGGTTCCGCGAGGTGAAGGATGCGATCGAGCGCCATCACACCACCGTCGGCGGCTTGCTTTGCTCGCTGAACGTCAAGATGCGGGCCTGGTCGCATGCGTTCCCTGAAGTCGACGGCGGCGGCCTGATTCGACGGGGCGAGTTTTTGATGACCGAGATCAAACAGGGTCTGGATACGCTCAACAAACCCCAGGACCAGGGGCAGGAGCAAGAACAGGTTGCGCCGGCGGCTTAGCAACGACTCTGCGCGATTTCCGATCGCCCGACCAACGCCCGACCAACGCCCGTCCACCACTCGACCAGCACCCTGGCCCATTGCGCCGCCATCCCGACGCGCTTCGACTTCGTACATCGAAGCCTGACAGCTATTCTCAAATTACAGCCATCGTTATGGTGTTCGCGTCCGTCGCAATCGCGCGGCGGCTACGATTTGTGCAGGAGCAACGCATGGCGTTCACGAAGATCGCCGTACTTGGCTTTGGCGAGGCTGGACCGGTCTTCGCCGCGGCGTTCATCGACGCCGGTATCGCCGAAGTCAGCGCCTACGACATACTGCTCGACGATCCGGCAAGTGCGGCAAGACAGCGTGCCAAGACCGAGGCGCTGGGTGTCGTAGCGGCTGCCGATACCGGCACCGCGGTCAATGGAGCAGACCTCATTCTCTCAACCGTAACCGCCGATCAAACCGTGCTGGCGGCGAAAGCCGCTGCGCCCTATCTGCAAGCCGAACAAAGCTACCTCGATCTCAATTCCACCTCGCCGCGCATCAAAGCCGAGGCTGCCGCAGCCGTGGAGGCATCGGGCGCAGCATTCGTGGAAGGCGCGGCCATGGATACGGTGCCGAATTTCGGCGCCAAGGTGCCGATCCTGATTGCAGGAGCCACGGCGGCAGCACTTGCCGTTCGGCTGAATGCGCTGGGCATGCAAGTGGAGTGCGCGGGGCCGGCGCTGGGGGCGGCGAGTACGGCGAAGATGCTACGCAGCGTCCTGATCAAAGGCCTCGCGGCGCTCTTCGCTGAATCGATGCTGGCAGCCGGAAAGCTCGGGCTCCAAGAGCGTATCATTGCCTCGCTCGGCGTGACTTTCCCCGGCCTCGATTGGCAGCAGGTGATCGGCTACTACCTCAGCCGGTCGGGGCTGCACGCCAAACGCCAGGCAGCGGAGATGCGCGCTTCGGCGGAAACCGTCGACGATCTGGGCGTGGAGCCCATAATGACGAACGCCATCGCGGCGCGTCTGCAATGGGCCGCCGATCTCGATCTTGCGGCGTTCTACGAAACCGGCGAGGCGCCAAGCGTGGAAGACTATTTGAATGCGGTCGCCGCAGCTCGTCAGGGCAAAGCCAAAGCGTGACGATGACAAGCTTGCATGGTTCAATTCGCCCCCAAGCCAATACGCTCTAGGAGCAAGACGATGCCCCGAGGATTTGTCGACTTCGAAGCTTTGAAAAGCGATGAGGCCCGTGCCGTGCGCGAGACCGCGCCGCCGACCGGCTTGCCCTTCAATATCACCAAACTTGGGCACGTCGTGCTGATGGTGCAGGACCTCAAGCGTTCGGTTGATTTCTATACCCAAATCCTCGGCTTTCGGGTCTCCGACGTTTATCCCGACACTATGATGCCCGGCGGTATGGTGTTCATGCGCTGCAACACCGACCATCACGGGGTCGCCTTGGTTGGGCAGGGCGAGACGGATGCGAAGAATATCGAATTGCACCATCTTGCCTTCGAGGTCGCCACGCTCGACGAAGTTATTCGCGCCCGTGACCATTTGCAAAAATACCAGGTCAAGATCGATTTCGAAGGCCGCCGCCGGGCCGGCGTGCAGGTCGCGGTGGAGTTTCGCGATCCCGACAATCACTCGTTGGAAATATATTGGGGGCTCGATCAGATCGGTAGCAACGGCCAGGCCCGACCACCCGAGGAATGGCGCGAGGCGCTCTCATTGAAGGACGCCGTCGCCGACCCACCGGTCGGCCAAGATACGACCCTCGCCGACGCTGCATTGTTGGACAACGATTGACGGGTCGCTCAGGCCGCGCGTCCGAGCAGCGCTGAGCGCACGAAGACCTCGCCGTTGAATAGTTTGCGCGCGGTCCGAACAATCCCGGCGCGCTCAATAGCGGTGCCGCTTGCATCGAGTTTCACCGAAGTCACGAACTGGCCGCTGGGATGCTCGATGGTGCAGGTCTTGCGCTGACCGTCCGGGACCTGCGCCATCCCGTCGGTAACCGCGCCGGGCGTCATGCAGGCGGTGGCCAAGCTGACAGCCGCGAACACGCCGATTGCCGCATGGCAATCATGCGGGATGAACGACCGTGTGCAGATCAGGCCCTCGTCGCGCGGCGGCGCTACGAGGCAAACCTTGGGGAAGGTTCGCTCGGCCACGTCGCCGAGCCCCATCAAGACCCCGCAGGCCAGGCGCAACGGCTCTATGCGAGCCTTTAGAGCTACATCCGCATCGAGTTCAGCCTTGCTTTCGTAGCCTGTTCGGTCCAAATCGGCGGCCCGCACGACGATGACCGGCATGCCATTGTCGATGAGCGTGACCTCCAGTCCCTCAACGGTGTCACGCGGATTGCCCGTTGGCAGCAGGCTGCCGCAGGCCGAACCTGCCGTATCCAGGAAATCCAACAAAACCGGTGCGGCTGTGCCCGGCACACCGTCGATGGCCGTGTCGCCTTCATACTCTACGGTACCGTCGGGAGTGCGAACCTGCGCTTCAACGAGGCTGTCGCTGTTGACCATGCGGATGCGGACCGGTGTCACATCATCCCGGGCAGGTACCATGCCCCGCTCGATCGCGAACGGCGCCACGCCGACCAGGATGTTGCCGCAGTTCTGCCCGTCATCGACCCGCGCCTCGTCGACGACGACTTGCAGGAAGAGGTAGTCGATATCGATCTTCGGATCGGCTGACGGCGAGATCACGGCGACCTTGCTGGTGAGCGAGGTCGCGCCGCCGATACCGTCGATCTGGCGGGCATCGGGCGAGCCCATCACGGCGAGCAGAACGCGGTCGCGCAGGGCTGGATCATGGGGCAAGTCGGTGGCCAGGAAATAGGCGCCCTTGGAGGTGCCGCCGCGCATCATCATGCAGGGGAGCCCCGACTGCATCTCAGTCCTCCACTTCGTCAGGCCCATCGACGTAGCGCAATCCCTTCTCGGTCAAACGTTCGCGCATACCGTAAATATCCAGCCCAAGCTCACCGGAGGCCAGGCGTTCCCGCATTTTCGTCTCCTTGGCCTCGCGGGCGGAGGATGCTTTGGCGACGGCCGCAGCCTTTGTGCGGGGCACCACGACCACACCGTCATCGTCTCCGACAACGACGTCGCCCGGCGTGACGAGTTGGCCGGCGCAGAGCAGCGGGCGGTTCACCGATCCCAGCGTTTCCTTGACCGTGCCTTGGGCCGACACGGCGCGCGACCACACCGGGAATTCCATCTCCCTGAGTTCCGCCACGTCGCGGCAGCCGGCCTCGATGACAAGCCCGCGCACGCCACGTGCCCGCAGCGAGGTTGCGAGCAACTCGCCGAAATAACCGGCATCCGACGGCGACGTTGGCGCCACCACGAGCACGTCGCCCGGCTGGCAGACTTCGACGGCGACATGGATCATCCAGTTGTCGGCCGGGGCGACGCTTACAGTCACCGCCGATCCCGCCACTTTTGCGCCGGCATAGATGGGACGCATATAGCTCGCCATCAGGCCCGAGCGTCCCTGGGCCTCGTGAATCGTTGCGACGCCGTAGCCGTCGAGCGCTGCCAGATCGGCGGGCTCGGCGCGTTCAATGCTTCTGACGACAACGCTCATCGGTTCAGCCCGTCACGCAAGCTCGGCGGCGACCTGCGGGAAAATGCGCTGGTAGCCTTCGCCATATTTGATGTCCTTGCCCGAGTTGCGCTTGGCCTGCACGCCGCGCTGGAACGCCACGCGCGTATAGTATTCCCAGAGATGCTCTTGGCCCTCCATGCATTTGATGCCGGCGAGCTTGGTCTCCCAAACCTCGGTGATGTCGAGCAGCACTTCCGGTTTCCAGCCGCATTGTTCGGGTTGGTGCGGCTCGAAGAGGAAGATCGGCGGTGCACCGATCACACCCTCGCCGGGATTGTGCCCGTGGGCCTGGGCGACGATGCGCGCCTCCTGCGCCATGTGCGTGGCAAGCGGGTGGTCAAAATTGTAGGGATCGGCGAGCGAGTGGCTGAGCACGAAGGATGGCCGGTCGCGGCGATAGATATCGACAAGCCGATATAGCGCCTCATCGGAGACCCGCATCGGATAGTCGCCCATATCGAAGAACTCGATCTTCGCCGCCCCCAACACTTCGGCGGCGTTCTCGGCTTCGCGCTTACGACCGGCCTTCACGCCGTCCAGCGTGGCGCCGTCCTGCCGCCACAGCTTGGCTGACTCGCCTCGCTCGCCGTAGCTCAGGCAGACGATGGTCACCGCATAGCCGAGCTTGGCATGAAGCGCGATGGCGCCGCCGGCGCGCCACACGAAATCGGCTGAATGCGCGCTCACGACCAGCGCAGATTTGCTCTCCGATTTTGCCACTCTTTCCGCTCCCACGAATTGTCGCGCGTCTGGAACCCGCTCCAGGTCCACCATTTCAGCACGGAATATCGATTCTTCGAAATAGGGTACCAGCAGAGGGGGGCATTCTTTCCAAACTCGATCGCTCGATCGGGCCGCCGTATTGCGAGTCCCGGCATTCTTGGCCATGTTGTGGTGCTTGTCGGGCCCCGGCCACAAACCAGCTGTGGCTCTTCAGGGACCGTCGAACAAGTCACCGGAACGCCGTCGGAGGACGCCATGACCAGCAATCGCAAGCCGCCGTTTCGGGCCGATCACGTGGGCAGCCTCTTGCGCCCACCGGAACTCCTGGCGCTGCGCGACCGTTGGCACGCCGGCGAAATCGACGGCGACGAACTGCGCGAGCGCGAAAACGAAGCCATCAAGGCGGCGGTCGAACTCCAGGAATCGGTAGGCCTTCAGGCCATCACGGACGGAGAGTATCGGCGCGCCAGCTTCCACATCGACTTCATCAACAAGCTGAACGGCGTGAAGTTCGAACGCATGATGCCTGAGGGCTCTGAAGGAAAAGCCAGCAAGGAAGACCTTGAAAAAGCGCCCTTTGTCGCCGTCGTCTCCGATCGCCTGTCGCTTCCGGAAGGCGGCGTAGAGGTGGAGAATTTCCGTTTCTTGAACGGCCTGACCGGGCGAACGCCGAAGATCACCATCCCGTCGCCGACAATGACCCATTTCCGCGGTGGCCGCGAGGCCATCAGCCGCGAAGCCTACCCCGACATGGAAGGGTTCTTCTCCGATCTGGCCCGCGTTTACCGGGAGGAGTTGGCCCTGCTCTATGAGGCCGGTTGCCGCTACGTCCAGATCGACGACACCAACCTCGCTTATCTGTGCGACGAGAACATGCGCGAGGGCGTGCGCAAGCTGGGCGAAGACCCTGATGAATTGCCCAAGACTTACGCGGCATTAATCAATGATGCGATCGGCGGGCGGCCAGACGATATGGCGGTATGCATACATATGTGCCGCGGCAACGCCCAGAGCCAGTGGTTTGCCTCCGGCGGCTACGAGCCGATCGCAGACAAGATTTTCAATTTGACCGACGTCGACGGCTTTTTCCTGGAATACGACGATGAGCGCTCGGGCGATTTCGCGCCGCTGCGTTTCGTGCCGAAGGGCAAGGCGATCGTTCTGGGGCTTGTGACCACCAAACGCGGCGAACTGGAAAGCCGTGACGAGTTGAAGCGGCGCGTCGAAGAAGCCGCCTCGCGGATGCCGATGGACCAGATCTGTCTGTCGCCGCAATGCGGATTTTCCAGCAATGCTGTCGGCAATCTGGTGAGCGTCGACGACGAGGTCGCCAAGCTACGTCTGGTTGTGGAGACGGCCGAGGAATTTTGGCCCGGCGGCGCCTGACTGCGATCTCCTGCAAGGCGGCCTAACCGTCTCGGCCTGGCGATCAAAGTGTGCCGACCGTGCCTCCGAATTCGGCCATCGCGTCGACGATGCAATCCCACACATAGATCGCGCTCGCGCTGTCGGTCAGGAGATAATAGCAAGGCGCGTTTTGCACATCGTGGCGGATCACGATGACCGAGACGCGCGCCGCGATCGTTTGCGCGACGCTCAGATTGGCGAACTTCTCCGGCCGCAGATCGACGGCGCAGAGCTTGGCGAACATGAACGGCACGTCGGGTCCCTCAAGTCGGAACCAGGCATGCGTATCCATCCGCGGCACCGGATAAGCGCCGCTGTTCCCCCGCTCCGGTAGCGACGCCGCCAGGCGCTCGAGCACTTTGCCGTCGCGCAAATCCAAAAGCAGCGCCTCGCCTGGCGAGAGGCGCGCAACGAGCATCGTGGCGCCATGCGAAACGGCCGTGTTGTCCTTCACCGGCAATGTCACGGCCTGGCGCTTCATCCAGCCGAGCGCGCCGGTGCCCTTGACCCCAAACCGCAGCCGCAGGCTGAGATCGGTCAACGTCACCTGCGCCTTGCCGGACGGTTTCGCCGGCGCGTCGAGGCGCTCGTCGACGGAACTGCGACGTTCGGCGAAGCGGTCGGGCATTCGACTAGATCTCCTGCCGGGCGTTTTCGGGATCGTAGAACGGCGTTGGCACCACAGTCGCAGCAATCATCCGGCCTGCCTCTCCGCGGATCTCGAAGCGGCTTCCGTCCACCGCGAGGTCGGTCGGCACGTAGGCCAGTCCAATGGCGTGGCCGAGGCTGGGGGACCTGGCGATTGAAGTTACCCGGCCGGCGATCTCGTCGTCGCGGATCACGAGGTGGCATTCCTCAGGCAGCGGCGCCTCGGGGTCGTCGATACGGTAGCCGACAAGTCGACGTTCGACGCCGCGCGCACTCAGAATATCGATCGACCGGCGGCCGACGAAGAAGGGCTTCTTGCGCGAAACCGCCCAGTTCATGCCGGTTTCGAAGGGATGGGTCAGCCCGTCAGTGTCCTGACCGACAATGATGTGGCCTTTCTCAAGCCGCAGCAGGCGCTGCGCCTCGACCCCGAACGGGCGGACACCGAAGGGTTCGCCCGTTTCCATAAGCAGGCGCCAGAGTTCCAGGCCAAAGCCGCTCGGCACGTGGATCTCGTAACCGAGCTCGCCGACGAAGCCGGTGCGCAACAGGCGCGCCGGCACGCCCGCCACATGTCCTCTCCGCACGCCCAAATATGGGAATTCGCCATGACCGAGATCGATGTCGTCACAGAGCCGGGCGAGGACGTCGCGGCTGGCCGGCCCGGCCAGGTTCATGGCGGCATATCCGGCGGTCACGTTGGCGATGTCGACATCGAGCCGCCACTGTGCGTTCCACCACAGCATGCTGCGATAGACCTCGTCGACGCCGCCGGTCGTCGCGGTGACGTAGTAGTGATCCTTGTCAAAACGGCAGACGACCCCGTCGTCGACGATCGCGCCGGTTTCATCCGTCATCAAGGCGTAGCGCGAGCGACCCTCCGCGAGACCCTTATAGGCGGCGGTATACATCCGCTCGAGGAACTCGCAGGCGGCCGGACCGCGGATCTCCAGCTTACCGAGCGTCGATACGTCGATCAGCCCGACGCTCCGCCGCACGGCGATTGCCTCCTCCTGAATGCGCGACGCAGCATCCGCCACGGCGCCGTAATAAGCGGGCCGCAACCAGGCGCCGGCCGGCATCATTTGTGCGCCGTTGTCGACATGCCAGGAATGCATTGCCGAACGGCGGACGGGTGCGAAGCCGCGGCCGGCCAGTGTGGCGAATGCGACCGGCGCCAATGGCGGCCGAGCCGTTGTAAGGCCGACCGCGTCGATCGCCTCGCCGCGCGCTTCCGCTGCCACCGTTACGCCCGGCGCATTGGCGTGACGCCCCTGGGAGGTGCCCATGCCGAGCGTCGAAAACCGCTTGAGGAGTTGTACGTCCTGATAGCCGAGCGCCACGGCGTCACGGATGTCTCCGACCGTCAGATCCTCGTCGAGATCGACGAAGGCTTTGCCCTCGGGATGATCGAGGATGGGCGATGGCGGTCGAGCACCGGCTTTCGAGTTGTTCTTTCCTTTGGCCGCGCTTTTGCTGCCGCCGCTCTTGGTTTTGCGCGCCGCTTGGCCGCCGGCGCGCTCACCATCGGCGATCACTTCGACAAGTTTCGAAACGCCGTTGACCGAGCCGGCCGCGTGGAGGTTCGGCGGCAGATCGGCGGGCATGTGTGCGCCACGGCTTTCGTCGTATCGCAGCGTCACACCGGTTTGCGCCAGCAAGCCGCCGGCCGGCGCGGCCCTGGCGGAGATGCATAGAAAGTCGCAATCGAAGCTCCGGTGCTCCTGGGCTTCGCGCCGGCTCCGGTCGAGCGGTGCGACGACGATACGCTCGATGCCGGTTTCGCCTTCCGCCGCGTAGGGCATGGCTGCGTCGATGCGCTCAATCCCGCGCGCCTCGATCAACTTGGACAGCTCCGGGTCGTCGGGGCCGGGCCGTGTGTCGACGATGGACGCAATCTTGGCGCCGGCCTCCGCCAGATCGAGCGCGGCGGTGTAGCCCCAATCGTCCTCCGTTGCGATCACCGCGGTGCGGCCCGGCAGCACACCGTAATGCCATAGGAGGCGTTGCGCTGTCGTGGCGGAGACGATGCCCGGCAGGTCGTTGTTTCGGAACACCATGAGGCCGTCCTGCAGCCCTGTGGCCACCACTACATCGCGGGCGCGAAGCTTGGTCAGGCGGTGGCCCTGGTCGATGGCGAGCCAATTGTCCTCATAAAGGCCCGTACAGACCGCACCCGTCAGGACCTCGATCGTTGGTTGCTCCCTAACGGAAATTCGCAGTTCTTTCAAAGCGTTATCTGCGTGGCGCCCATCGCCGTCGAAGCGTGCGTGGGTGAGCGCACCGCCGATGTCCGGGTTGTCGTCGATCAGCACAACCTCAGCACCCGTTTGCGCAGCAGCCACGGCCGCGGCCAAGCCCGCCGGCCCAGCACCCACCACCGCGACATCAGCGAACAGATAAGTCTTGTCGTGAACGCCGTGCGGTGTCGTGGGATTGACGCGGCCCAATCCCGCTCGCTTGCGGATCACTTTTTCCCAGACGCGCCAGATGCCGCGCGGACGGAAAAAGGCTCGGTAGTAGAAGCCGACCGGCAGGAAATGTCCGAACTTGGCGATCCACGCGCCTCGGTCCCGTTCGAGCGAACCGGTGTAGTTCTGGCCGGTCACCTCCATGCCGTCTTCGAGCAGCCGGCGGTCGGCCGGCACGTTGGGCTCATGCGGCAATTGCACCAATGCGCAAGCCTCGTGGCTGCCCATGGAATAGAGGCCACGCGGCCGGCGGTACTTGAACGAGCGCGACAGCACATTCACGTCATTCGCCATCAACGCACTGGCGATCGTATCGCCGGCGAAGCCCTGATAGCGCTCGCCCTCGAAGCTGAAGCTGAGCGAACGCTCGCGGTTGAGGCGCGCGCCGGCGGGTGCCGAAAGGCGGCTGCTCGTCATGTCGCCGGCCTTGGCCGCGGCGGCCGCTTGAAGAGCTCATCGGGCGGATAGGTCTTCACGACCTCGTTCGTGACCGTGTTCCGTTCGGCAATGAACCAGTAGCTCGACGGCAGATGGATCCACCATTCGCGGACCACGCCGGCGGCGTTGGTTTCCATAAAGAGAAAGTCGGCCCATTCCGCGTCACTGCATTTGTCCGGATCTGGCATCGCCTTGACTTCGCCCCGACAAGCAAATTCGGAGATGTTTCGCGGACCGTTGAGCGGGCAATCCATGATCTTCATGGGCGCCTCGCCTTTGTGTCCGCACGAGGCGGGGATGTCGTTGTGTCGCTCATCATTCTAATGCCCGACCGAGGCGGCGCCGCGCTCGCCGACCTGCGACAGATCGTCGAACCGTGAGAGCCGGAAGGGCTCCAGGATGTCCGGCGCTTTGCCGGTCGCAATTGTTTCGGCCATGCGCTTGCCACAGACCGGTGTGGCCTTGAATCCCCAGGTTCCCCAGCCTGCATCGATATAAAGGTTCTCCACCGGTGTCTTGCCCATCACCGGACTGAAGTCGGGCGTCATGTCGGTCATGCCGGCCCATTGGCGCATGACCTTGACCGTGGAGAGGAAGGGGAAGAGCTCCAGCAGATCGGCCGTCAGCGACTCAGTGAATTCCAGCGTCGAGCGCGTGGCGTAGAGCGAATAGGGGTCGGAGGAACCACCCATCACCAGCTCGCCGCGGCCACTCTGCGAGATGTAGACGTGGAGGCTGCCGGAGACCACGATCGGATCGAGGATAGGCTTGAGCGGCTGCGACACGCAGGCCTGAAGCGGCACCGTGCGGATCGGCAGGCGAAATCCGGCCATATCGGCGATCAGCGTGCTCGAGCCGGCCACTGCTTGCAGGACGCTCCCGCAAGCGATTTCGCCGCGATCTGTTTTGACCCCGGCGACCTTGCCGCCTTTCATGCTGATCCCGGTGACGGTCGTGTTCTGGTGAATTTCGACCCCGCGCCGCGCCGCGCCGATGGCATAACCCCAGGCGACCGCATCATGCCGGGCGATGGCGCCGGGCGGATGATAGAGCGCGCCCAGAACCGGGAGACGCGCTTCGTCGGAAAGATTGAGCAGCGGGCAAAGGCGCTTGACTTCGTCGCGCCCGACCGCCTCGGAATTCACGCCTAGGTGTTTGTTGACCTCAGCCCGCCAACGCGCGGTACGCATGGCGGCATCGGTGTGAGCCAGCGTCAGATGGCCGCGCTCGGAATACATGATGTTGAAGCCGAATTCGTTGCTGAGCCCGCGAAAGAGCTCCAGCGATTCTCCGTAAAAACGTACGCCTTCCGGTGTCAAATAATTGGCGCGGATGATGGCTGTGTTGCGCGCCGTGTTGCCGCCGCCGAGATAGCCCTTGTCGATAACCGCGATGTCGGTCACCCCATGCTCGCGCGCCAGATAATAGGCCGCGGCGAGGCCGTGGCCGCCAGCGCCGATGATCACGACGTCATAAGCAGGCTTGAGCTCCGGCGTTGCGGGGAGCTCGCGTCTCGGTGTGCGTGAGGAACCGAGGCCGTATCTCAGAAGCGCGAAGGGCATGCCGAGGTTCTAATTTTTATGCAATTCGTATATTGGAAACCGAGACTTCACCACGACCAGCCGGACGCTCTGCTCCTGCGGCCTTGAGATCAACCATACGACGACCGATGAACGAGACCAAACGAAAGCCGATCGGACGGCCAAAAGGAACCGGCACCCAGCGTGTTTACGAGCGGGTGCGCGACATGATCCTGCGTTTGGAGCTGGCGCCCGGCTCAAATCTCGACGAGGCATCGCTGGAGCGTGAGTTCGGCGTCTCCCGCACGCCGGTGCGCGAGGCGCTGATCCGGCTGGCGTCGGAGGGACTGATCACGCTGTTGCCGAACCGTGGCGCGCGGGTTACGGCGATCGATGTGAGCGACCTTTCGCAGCTCTTCGAATCGCTGGAACTCGCGCAGCGGGCGACGCTCAGGTGGAGCGCGACGCGGCGATCGGTTGACGCCGTTGCCGAGCTCAAAGCCCTCGCTGAAACTTTTTCCTCGGCGGCGCAGGCGGGCGACGCGGACCGTATGGGCGATGCAAACCAGGCCTTCCACCTGAAAGTCAGCGAGGCTTGCGGGAACAAATACATCGCCCAACTCTACGGATCGCTGCTCGCGGTCAGCTTGCGTGTGGCGCGTATGGTCTTCGCCCATGGGCAGCAGGACCCGGACGACCGGGCCCGGTACTACGGCGAGGTAATCCGACACCACGACGCGATGATCGATGCGATAGCCGCGGGTGACGCCGATGCAGCAGAGCGAATTGGACACGAGCATCTTGTGCTTTTCAGGTCGCGGGTTCTCGCTTACATCGAGCGCAGCGAGGCCGCGGATGTTGCTATCCCCGACTAAAACCCGTTACCCCGCGGCGTCCCGGCCGTAATTCTCCTTCAGGTAATCTGCGGAAAATTTCCCGGTCGCCCGGTCGCGCTCCAGATCGTCGGGTGAACGTTCCTCCGCAGGGCCATAGCCACCCGCGCCTGGCGTTTCCACGATCACCGCCTCGCCCTCACTGACGCGGATGTCGTTGGGCTTGTTCGCAAGCTTTGTTGTGTCGCCGTCGCTTGCCTGCAGCCGGAATTCGCCCGAGCCGCCGTCGCCGCCGCCGAAAAGGCCCCAGGGCCGGTGGCTGAAACGCTCGCCAGCGCCACTGAATATGCAGTCGTGGTCAACGGGCCGGATCACACGGCGTAACCCGAGCCCGCCTCGATGCCGGCCTGGCCCCCCTGAGTCCTCCACGAAGGAATAGGCGTCGACCCGCAAGGGATATTCGGTTTCGATCGCTTCGACGGGCAGGTTCGAGGTGTTGGTGATGTGGACCTGGACCCCGTCCTTGCCGTCGCGCGTGGCACGGCCGCCGAAGCCGCCGCCCAGCGTTTCCAGATAGACATAGTTGTTTCCGGTTCGGGGATCAGTGCCGGAGAAGACCGCTGTGGTGTTGGCGCCGTTGGCCGCGGCGACGGCCGCCTCCGGACACGCCGGGGCGAGCGCGCCGATCACGACATCGACGATACGCTGGCAGGTGTTCGCCCGGGCGGCGACCGGTGCGGGAAAGGACGCCTTCAGGAGCGAGCCTTCGGGGATAATCAGGTCGGGCAGGTCCAGGACGCCCTGGTTGTTGGGCACATCCGGATCGAGAAGCGCCTTCAACGCGTAGCAGACCGTCGCCTCGGTGGCGTTGCCGGTCAGGTTGATGTTGCCTTTCACCTGGGGCGAGGAGCCGGTGAAGTCGAATTGAACCCGGTCGTCCTGGACGACGATCTCGACTTTGATTGGAATGTCGGTGATCCCGAGGCCGTCATCGTCCATGACGTCTTCAAAGCGGTAGACCCCATCCGGCAGTTCGGCCACGGCGGCGCGCATGCGGGCTGCGGTGCGCTCGATGATCTCTCCGAAGGCGGCGCTGATCGTTGAAGCACCATGGGCCTGGAGCAACTCCTGCAAACGCCGCTCCCCGAGGCGGCAGGCGGCGATCTGCGCGAAATAATCGCCGCGCCGTTCTTCGGGCACCCGAACATTGAGCAGCATGAGATCGAAAAGGTCGCTTTGAAGTTCGCCCTTGCGAAACAGCTTCACGACGGGAATGCGGAGGCCCTCCTGATAAATCTCCGACATGCCGCCAGCCATGCTGCCCGGCGCCATGCCGCCGATATCGGCGTGGTGAGCGATATTGCACATGAAGGCGACGAGACGGCCTTTGGCGAATATCGGCGTCGCCATGTTCACGTCCGGCAGGTGGGTGCCGCCGGCGACATGGGGATCATTGGCCACGAAGATGTCGCCGTCCTCGATATCGTCGCCGAACTTCTCCAACAGGCAGCGCATCAGGCCGGTCATCGAAGCGAGGTGGATCGGCAGGCTCATCTCTGCCTGCACGACCAGTCGCCCGGCGGGATCGACGATGGCCGTCGAGTGGTCGCGGCGCTCCTTGATGTTCGTTGAGTAGGCGCTCTTCATCAGCGCAACGAAGGCCTCGTCGGCGATCGAGCGCAGCCCGTTTGAGAGGATCTCCAGGGTGATCGGGTCGAGTTTCATGGTAGTGCAACCTCGATCAAAATGTTGAGGGCGTCATCGACGCGCAACGTGTCGCCGGGATGAACAAGCGTGGTCGCGTCGAGCTGTTCGATGATCGCCGGCCCTTCGATCGTGGTGCCGGGCGCGAGGGTGGCGCGGTCATATATCGGCGTCTCGACGGGGGTTTCGGCGCCAAAATAGACCGGACGGCGGTCGCGCGGCTCTGGTGCGCCGTCGCCCAGCGGCTTAGGCGCGGCGGCCGCATGCTGCAATGTGCCCGTGGCGGTGAGGCGGACATTGACGACCTCTATGGGGTCGTCGGGATTGTGGAATCCGTAGTGCTGGGAGTGGACGTCGAAGAAGCGCCCGTGCAGTACGTCGAGCGATGGCAAGGCAATCGCGCCAACGTTTTTGGCCAGGCCCAGTTCAACCGGCAGCTCGAAGTTCTGACCGATATAGCGCATGTCGAGAGCCACGCTGACCGCACGTTGCTCGTCGCCTAGCGACTGGTTGGCGAACCAAGCCTCGGCGCGATCTCCAAGCGATTTCAGTATCGGTGCCAGATCGGCGTCGGTGCCATCCCCGAGCGTGAAACGCCGCGAATGGACGAAGTCCTCCTTCAGATCGGAAACGATGAGCCCTTGCGCGCACAGGATGCCAGGCGCGTAGGGCACGATGATCTCTCGGATGCCGAGGCTGCGGGCGACATCCGTTGCATGCAAGGCGCCAGCCCCGCCGAAGGCCATCAGCGCGTAGTCTCGCGGGTCGTGGCCTTTTTCGACGGAGACGGTGCGGATCGCCCGAACGACGTTTGCGGCCAGAATGCCGAGCGCCCCGTGGGCCGTGCGCTCCACCGTAAAATCGAGACGCTCGGCGATCGGCGCGAAGGCTTGCCGGGCGAGCGCTATGTCGAGGGGCATGTCGCCGCCCACAAGCCCACCCGCCGAGAGCCGGCCCAGCAACAGGTTGGCATCGGTGACCGTCGGCTGGTCGCCGCCTTGGCCATAGCAGGCAGGACCCGGATCGGCGCCGGCGCTGATCGGACCGACCTTGAGCAGCCCGTCGCGGTCGAACCAGGCGACCGAGCCGCCGCCCGCGCCCACCGAATGAATGTCGACCATCGGCAAGCGGACCGGAAAGCCCGCGACCTCCCGGTCGAAGCTGAAGCCGGCATCGTAGTCGCGGATCAAGGCGACATCGGCGCTGGTGCCACCCAGATCGAAGGTGATCAGGTTGTTGCGTCCGGACTGGCGCGCGGAATGGATCGCGCCGACAACTCCGGCCGCCGGACCCGACAGGGCCGTCCGCACTGGAAAGTCCCGCGCGGTCTCCAGCGACATGAGGCCGCCGCTCGATTGGTAGATACCGACTGTCAGACCCGGAAGGAGCGTGTCGATCTCGCTTTCCAGATAGCCAAGATAGCGATCCATCACCGGCTGGAGATAGGCGTTCAGAACCGTGGTGGCGCAGCGCTCGAATTCGCGGAACTCGGGCTGCACCTCGGAGGACAGGGATACCGGCACCGCGTTCGGAGCGCCTCGCAGCGCCGTACCCAGTGCGGCCTCATGGCCAGGGTTGGCGAAGGCGAAAAGGAAGCAGACGGCGACGGCCTCCGCTCCGGAGTCGCGTGCTTGCTGGGTGGCGGCCTCGATGCCTGCGGTCTCTATGGCTGTGTCGACCGAACCGTCGGCCAAGATGCGTTCGGCTATTTCAAAACGGCGTTCGCGCGGGACCAGCGGCTCGGGATGGTCGATCTGCAGCGAAAACATGTGCGGGCGCGTCTGGCGCCCGATCTCGATCAAGTCGCGAAAGCCCTGCGTGGTGATGAGCGCGACCTTGCCGCCGCGGCGTTGGATGAGCGCGTTGGTCGCAACGGTGGTACCGTGGCTGAGCCGCGTCACATCCGCCGCATCGATGTCGAAATTCGACATCATGTCGCGCAGGCCCAGTATGATCGCTTCGGCCGGATTGGCTGGCGTTGAGGGCCGTTTGAAGAGTTTCACATCGCCGGTGGCGGCATTCAGCGCATAGAAATCCGTGAATGTGCCGCCGACATCGATGCCGATGAGCCAGGACATCTCGTTCTTGAACTCGCTCGGTAAATAGATTTATACAACACGTATATTAATGGTCAGACGTTGAGGAAATCGTCAAGTGCGATCTGTTTGTTCGGCATGAGCCCAGAAAATTCTCGGCCCGAATTAGCGACAAGATGGGACCTTGACCGGTCGCTGCGGGGTCTTATTAATAAACTCGGTGTATACGGCGGGCGGCTCCAGATTGCTTTGCTTGGCAAGGAGATGCGGCCGTTGAGCGTGGGGGATCATGGCTGACGCGACGGTAAAGCAAAACGGCAAGGGCGGCGGCGCCCCGCAGGCGAAATATGTCGGCCAGCGGGTGCTGCGGCGGGAGAATCTCCCGCTCCTGAAAGGCCAGGGCCGGTTCGTTGACGATTTGCCGACCTCGCCGCGAACGCTCCATGCGGCGATCCTGCGCTCGCCCCATCCTCATGCCGAGATCAAGGGCATCGACGTCGCCGACGCGCTCGCTCAGCCGGGCGTGGTCGCGGTCGTCACCGGCGCCGAGGTAGAGGCGCTGTGCGATCCGCTGATCGTCGGGTTTGCCAACCCGATGAAGTATTACGGTATCGCCACCGACCGGGTGCGTTATGTCGGCGAGCCGGTTGCCGTGGTCTGCGCCAGCGATCGTTACAAGGCCGAAGACGCGCTCGATTTCATCAAGGTCGACTACGAGCCGCTGGAGGCCGTCGTCGATCCGGTGAAGGCGGCCGAGCCGGGCGCTCAGGTCATCCATCCCGGAGGAGACAGCAACGTCGTCTCGCGGCGGGTCTTCACCCACGGCGAACCCGACAAGGCATTCGAAGATGCGCCGCGGACGAGCGAGATGACCATCCGCTATCCGCGCAATTCGATCACGCCGATGGAGACCTATGCGGTGATCGCGGAGTATCTGCCCGACACCGGCGGCTACGACGTCACCTCGAACTTCCAGGGGCCGTTTTCCATCCACCCGGTGATGGCGATGTCCCTGCGCATCGCGGGCAGCAAGCTGCGCCACCGCAGCCCCTCCCATTCGGGTGGCTCTTTCGGGTCGAAGCTCACGATCTTTCCCTACATCGTCGTGCTCTGCATCGCCGCCCGCAAGGCGGGCCGGCCGGTCAAATGGATCGAGGACCGGCTGGAGCATCTTTCGGCCTCCAGCGTGGCGCCCAACCGCGTCACCCGGATCGAGGCGGGCTATGACGACGACGGCGTAATCTCCGCGCTGCGCCTGGAGCATTGGGACGACCACGGCGCCTATCTCCGCGCGCCGATGCCGGCCCCGATCTACCGCATGCATGGTCTCACGACCAACGGTTACCGGATCGGGCACTGTGAAGTGACCAACAACATCATGATCACCAATAAATGCCCGACCGGGGCGGTGCGCGGGTTCGGTGGCCCGCAACTCTACTTCGCCGTGGAGCGCATGATGCACAAGATCGCGGTCGAGCTCGGCCTCGACCCGCTCGATGTCATTCGCAAGAACCTGATCGGGGCGGGCAGCTTCCCTTACCGGACGCCGGCGGGCGCGCTGATCGATTCGGGAGATTACCAGCGCCTCGTCGATGAAACCCTGGCCGACGGTGCCCTCGACGAGTTGAAGCGGCGGCGCGATGCGGCTCGCGCGGAGGGTCGTATCTACGGCATCGGCTATGCCGCGGTGGTGGAGCCGAGCCAGTCGAACATGGGGTATATCTCGACCCTGAAGACAGGCGTGGAGCGGGAGCGTGCCGGACCCAAAGACGGAGCGGTTGCCGCCGCGACAGTGACCGTCGACCCGATCGGTTCGGTGAGTGTTATTGGCGATTCCGTGCCGCAGGGCCAAGGTCATCAGACGGCGCTCGCCCAAATCGTCGCCGACGAATTCGGCATCAAGATCGACGATGTCGCGGTCAATCTCGAAACCGATACCCAGAAGGACAACTGGTCGATCGCCGCCGGCAACTATTCCTGCCGCTTCGCGCCGGCTTCTACCAGCGCTGTCCATGTCGCAGCCCAGCGCGTCAAGGCAAAGCTGGCGCGGATCGCCAGCCAGGGCCTCAACGTGGCGCCGGACGACCTGGAATTCGCCGACGGCTATATTCGGGCCAAAGCCAACCCCGACAACAAGGTGCCGTTCTACCGGGTTGCCGGACTTGCGCACTGGTCGCCCGCGAGCCTGCCCGAGGGCATGGATCCGGCTATCCGTGAAACCGCCCATTGGAGCGCGCCCGAACTCACCGCGACGACCGCCAACGACGAGATCAACACCTCGCTTGCCTATGGGTTCGGCTTCGATTACTGCGGCGTCGAGATTGATCCCGATACGGGCGAAGTGCGGATCGACAAATACGTCACCGCCCATGATTGCGGTACCATCCTCAATCCAGGATTGGCGGAGGGCCAGATCCACGGCTCTTTCGCGGCGGCGGTCGGAGCGACCCTGTTCGAGGAGTTCCGCTACTCCGAGGACGGAAGTTTCCTCTCTGGAACATTCGCCGACTACCTGGTCGCGACGGCACCGGAGATGCCGAAGCTCGACCTCGTGCACCCGACCGTGAACCCGTCGCCATTCACCCGCCTCGGCGCCAAGGGCATCGCGGAGGGCAATCAGTATTCCACCCCCGTTTGCGTCGCCAATGCGGTCGCCGACGCGCTCGGCCGCGAGGATATTTCGACGCCGCTCACGCCGGCCAAGGTCTTCGAATGGATCCACGGTGAGGAAGCGCCGCCGCCGGACAACGCGACCGCCGATGCCTCGGCTGTGGCCGCCGAGAAAAAGGGGAAACGCGAACGGGCGATCGAAGGACAGGGCTCCGCTCTGGTCCCCGCACCCCCTGAGATTGTCTGGGAAACACTACTCGACCCGGACAGTCTGGCGAATGTCATCCCCGGCTGCCGTGAGTTGGAGCGCGTCGGTGAGAATGCCTATCGCGCCACCGTAGATATGGGCGTGGGTCCGGTTCGTGGGCGTTTTGAGGCCAACGTGACGCTTTCGGATTTGACGCCGCCCCATGCGGCGACGTTGTCTGGCGATCTCGCGGGACCGCTTGGCGCATCGCGCGGCTCGGGCAAGGTCATGTTGGAAGCGAGCGAGGGCGGCACAAAGGTCACGTATGAGTACGAGGTTCACTTAAGCGGCAAGGTGGCGGCGGTCGGCGGGCGCATGCTCCGCGGCGCTGCGCGTCTTTTGATCGGACAATTCTTCAAGACGCTGGTCAAGCAGGCCGGCAAAACGAGGAACGGCGCGTGAAGCCGGCGGCCTTCGACTATCTGCGGCCGATCGACCTCGACGAGGCACTTGAGGCGCTGCACGAATACGGGTCTGACGCCAAGGTGCTGGCCGGCGGACAGTCGCTGATGCCGATGCTGAACATGCGGCTTCTGAACCCGTCGGTGATTGTCGACATCTCCGAACTCGCCGGGCTGGGTGCGATCGAGGAGACGAACGGCGCCATTGAGATCGGAGCCGCCGTAACCCAAGCCGAACTCGGCGATTGGCACGCACTGGCTCGAAAGGCGCCGCTACTGGCCCAGGCCCTTCCGAACATCGGACATTTCCAGACCCGCAATCGGGGCACGGTGTGCGGCTCGCTGGCGCATAGCGATCCGAGTTCGGAGTTGCCGCTCTGCCTTGCGACACTGGAAGGCGAGGTCGTGCTGCGCGGCAGCCAGGGTACGCGCACCGTCGGCGCCGCAGCGTTTCAAACCGCGATGCTGACCACGGATTGCGGGCCGCAAGAGATGGTCGTGGGCGCGCGGTTTCCGACTGTTGCTTCCGGCGCCGGCTACGCCTTCGCCGAGGTCGCGAGGCGGCATGGGGATTTTGCGATCGTGGCGCTGGCCGCAATCGTCACTGGCGACACGATCCGGCTCGGCGTCGGTGGGGTCGCCGACACGCCGCAGGTCCGCAGTTGGAGCGCTCTGGAGGGTGAGACGATTGACGATGCGCTGAACGCCTTCGCCTGGGAGATGGGCGGCAGCGAAGACGTACACGCCACTGCGCGCTATCGCCGCGAGTTGGTTCGCCGAATCGGCCGCAAGGTAATCGAGGATGCGCGCGATGCCGCTAGCCGCTAAGGACGCACGCCACCGTATCGCGCTGACGCTGAACGGCGAGGCTGTAGAGGGCTATGCCGAACCGCGCATGCTGCTCGTCGACTTTCTTCGCTACGAGCTCGGCGCCACCGGCACGCATGTTGGCTGCGAGCACGGTGTCTGCGGCGCTTGCACGATCCGCATCGAAGGACGCGCCACGCGGGCTTGCCTGATGCTGGCGATCCAAGTTGACGGCAAATCGCTGGAAACGGTCGAGGGCTTGGCCGCGCCCGATGGCGCATTGTCTCCGCTACAGCAAGCCTTCCACGAGAATTTCGCATTGCAATGCGGCTTCTGCACACCCGGCTTGCTGATGAGTATCGGCGAGGTGCTGGAACGCAACCCCAAGCCCAGCGAAGACGAAATCCGGGTCGCCATCAGCGGAAATATCTGCCGTTGCACCGGCTATCAGGAGATCGTCGATGCGACCCTGGCCGCGGCGGCTGTGCTGCGCGGCGACGCGCCGGATTCAAACGCGCCGGCTGCCAGCTCTTCGGCCAAGACCTAAGCCGCCGAATATAACAGGACCGAGCAAATGCGAGCCGTTGTCGTCCACGAATTCGGGCCGATCGTTTCCCATGCGATCGAGGACTGGCCGGACCCCGAAATCGGTCCCGACCAGGTCCTGATCGAATCCCATGCCGTCGGCATCAACTTTCCCGACGCGCTGATGCTGCAGGGCAAATATCAGAAACGTCCGCCCTTGCCTTTCGTGCCGGGCCGCGACCTTGCCGGCATCGTGAAGGCGGTTGGCTCGGACGTGACCCGCTGCAAGTCGGGCGACCGCGTGGCTGCGCAGGTATTCACCGGCGCCTTCGGCGAGTTGGTCGCGGCACCGGAGCGCCGCTGTTTCGTTATCCCCCAATCGTTCGACTTCGGCGCCGCCGCCGCCATGATGACGCCCTTCAATACGGCTTGGGTGGCAGTCGAGATCCGGGGCGCAATCAAGGCGGGCGAGACGGTCATGATCACCGGTGCCGCCGGCGGCGTCGGCCTGGCGGCGATCCAGCTTTGCAAGGCGCGCGGGGCAACCGTGCTTGCGGCCGTCTCCACGCCCGACAAAGGCGAGTTGGCCATTGCCAACGGTGCGGACGTCATCATCGACACCAACGCGCCCGATCCCGACACCCTGAAACGACATCTGAAGGCTCAGGTGGCCGAGGCCACTGGCGGTGCAGAGGGGCGCGGCTGCGACGCTGTGATCGACACTGTCGGCGGCGACCTTTTCGATGCGTCGTTGCGGGTGCTGCGCTTTGCCGGGCGATTGCTGATCGTCGGCTTCGCTGGCGGGGGCATTCCGGCCGCCAAAGCTAACTATCTGTTATATAACAATATCTCTGTCATGGGTGCGCCGCTCGACATCCATTTCGAGCAGGCATTCCCGGAGATCGAACGCGGCGTGGCCGAGGTGGCGCGGCTCTACGAAGCCGGCAAGCTCAAGCCCAATATCACCGCGACACTGCCCTTCGATGACTTCCAGCAGGCCTTCGCGCTCCTGACCGGTCGCCAACTCAAAGGCAAGGTCGTGCTCGCCATGAGGCCGTAGCGGCGGCTGTCGAACGAACTTCCGGTCAGGCATTTCTCGACATGGCCGGGTCCGCTAATGTGAGCGATGATACGGGGAGTGACCGGGGGCCTCTGCGGTGGATGGAATTCGGATTGAGGGCGGCGGGCCGGTCGTTGAGGTCTTGCTCGACCGGCCGGAACGCAAGAACGCGGTCACGCTGGATATGTGGCGCGAGATCGCACGCGTGTTCGAACGGCTGGGCAAGGATGCGGCCATTCGGGGCATCGTCTTGCGCGGCGCGGGCGGCAATTTCTGCGCCGGCGCCGACATTACCGAATTTGGCGAGGTGCGCGACACCGCCGAGCAGGTTCACGATTACGACGAGGCGGTCGACGCCTGCTGTGATGCCATCGCCGGGGCACCGAAACCAGTCATTGCCGCAATCGATGGGTATTGCGTCGGCGGCGGTTGTGGTCTCGCGCTTGCCTGCGATTTTCGCTTCGCCGCGCCCAGCGCAACGGTTTTCATTCCCGCTTCGCGCCTTGGCATTGTTTACGGCCTGCGCGAGACGCAGAACCTGCTTGCGCTGGTTGGACTTTCAAATGCCAAGCGCATGCTCTACGCCGCCGAGCGACTGGACGCCGCCATGGCCCAATCCATGGGTTTCCTCGATGAGGTTGCCGACGATCCCATTTCGGCGGCGCACGACTTCGCGGCGCTGATGGCATCGCGCGCGCCGCTTACCATCGCCGGTACCAAGGCGCTGCTGACGGGGCTTGCCATGGGCACCGGGACGCTGAAGGAGGTAGACGCTCTGGCGCTGATCGAAGCCGCGAGCCAGAGCGAGGATTACAAGGAGGCGCGCGCCGCCTTCGGCGAAAAGCGCAATCCAGTCTTCAAGGGCCGGTAGATGGGCGTAGCCTGCCAAATGCGGCACCGTGATCGCGATACGCAAGACATGAGCGCGCGATGAAGCCGCCGGCCTTCAAATATGTCGCTGCGTCGAGCGTTGAGGAGGCGGTGAGCGTACTGGCTGAGCACGAGGGCGACGCCAAGGTGATCGCGGGCGGCCAAAGCCTTGTGCCGATGCTGAATTTTCGTCTGCTGAGTCCCGCCGTTCTGGTCGATCTCAACCGTATTGCCGGGCTCGACGGCGTCGAAGAGAACGAGGGTGGCTTGCGCATCGGGGCCTTGACGCGGCATCGGGTGCTGGAGACGTCGCCGCTGGTTGAGGCTCGTTTCCCGGTGTTGAACGCGGCGATGCAATACGTCGCACATCTCGCCATCCGCAACCGCGGAACCATCGGCGGCAGCCTCAGCCACGCCGACCCGGCCGCCGAACTGCCAACGATGGCGCTTTTGCTGGACGCTGAAATTGAGGTGCAAGGCTCCGGCGAACGGCGTTCGATCCCGGCCGCCGCGTTCTTCGACGGCGCGCTCATGACGGTGCTGGAGGAAGACGAAATCGTGACCGAGATCCGCCTGCCGGCGCCGCCCGCCGACGAAGGTTGGGCATTCCAGGAGTTCGCGCGCCGTTCCGGCGATTTCGGCATTGCAGGCGTTGGCGTGACGCTCGGGAGGTCAGGAAAGATCGTATCGTCCGTGCGTATCGCGCTCTTGGGCGTCGGTCAGACACCGCTCCGCGCCGCCGCCGCGGAGGCTGTGTTGGTGGGCGAGACACCCGACGCCGATGTGATCGGTGCGGCGGTCGAAGCCGCGCGCGACGCCGCCGAACCCGAGGACGATCTCCACGGCTCGGCCGATTATCGCCGCCACCTTGTCGGCGTTCTGGCGCGCCGGACCATCGAGACGGCGTGGCGGCGCGCCTCGGGGGAGGCGGCCGAGGAAACGAAATGAGCGAGACCCAACGCATCGCGCTGACCGTCAATGGCGTGCGCCACGAAAAGGACGTTGAGCCGCGCCTGCTGCTGGCCGATTTCCTGCGCGAGACGCTTGGTCTCACCGGAACGCATCTCGGCTGCGAGCACGGTGTCTGCGGTGCCTGCACCGTGCTCCTTAACGGCGACAGCGTGCGCTCCTGTCTCACTTTCGCGGCGCAGCTCGACGGCGCGGAGATCGAGACGGTGGAGAGCCTCGGCCGTGTCGACCAGCTGAACGATCTGCAGCAAGCGTTTCGCGAGCACGGCGCGTTGCAATGCGGCTTCTGCACCCCCGGCATGTTGATGACTTCGATCGATCTGCTGAACAAGTACCCGCTCGCCAGTGACGCGGAGATCCGCGAAGGGCTGTCGGGCAATCTCTGCCGCTGCACCGGCTATCAGCACATCGTCGATGCGCTGCGGGCTGTTGTGAAGGCGCGGAACGGCGGGGCGACATGAGCGATGCTCGGCCAAAGCTGATCGGTGCCCGCGTCCAGCGGGTGGAGGATCCGCGCTTCCTCGCTGGCGTGGGCAGGTTCACCGACGACATCAAGGTTGCCGGTCTGCTGCACGTTGCCTTCAGGCGCAGCGACGAGGCGCACGCGCGTATTGTTTCGATCGACACAGATGAGGCCGCATCGAAGCCCGGCGTCGTGGCGGTGGTGACGGCGCAGGATATCGAAGATCTGGTGACGCCGGTCCGCGTGGAATCGCGGATGAAGAACTACAACGGGACGACCAATCCGGTGCTCGCGGCTGACAAAGTCCGCTATGTCGGCGAACCCGTCGTGGCCGTGATCGCGGAGAGCCGCTATCTGGCCGAGGACGCCGCCGAGCTCGTCATGATCGAATTCGACACTTTGGGCGACGTCACCGACCCGGAAGCGGCCATCGAGCCCGGCGCGCCGCTACTGCATGAGGACAACGCCACCAATCTGATCGCCGAACGTGCGTTCGAGCGCGGCGCGGTCGACGAGGCCTTCAAGAACGCGGCGTACAGCGTCGGCGGGTGCTTCCGCTTTCGCCGCAAGTCGCCCTGCGCCATCGAGAACCGTACCTATCTGGCCGAATACGACCAGGGCAAGCGTTCGCTCACCCTGCATGCAACGACGCAGGTGCCCGGGCTGATCCGCGACACGCTGGCCGAAACGCTTGATATGCCCGGCCACAAGGTGCGCGTGGTGGCGCCCGATGTCGGTGGCGGCTTCGGCGGCAAGGCCTCTTACTACGCCGAGGAGGTGCTGGTCTGTGCGCTCGCGCGCAAGCTCGGCCGGCCGGTCAAATGGACCAGCGACCGCATGGAGGACCTGGTTTCCACGAGCCAGGGCTTCGATGAGATCGTCGAAGCCGAACTGGCACTCGATAGCGAGGGCCGCTTTCTGGCGCTCCGCGCCGATGTGACGGGCGATGTCGGGGCGTACTCGATCTATCCCTGGACCGCGACGGTCGAACCGGTCCAGGTGGTGAGTTTCCTGCCTGGGCCCTACCGGCTGGCCAACTATCGCGGCCGGGTGCGGGCGGTCGCTACTGCCAAAACGCCACTCGGTCCCTATCGCGGCGTCGGCCGGCCGATCTCGACCTTCGTCATGGAACGGCTGGTCGACATGGCGGCGCGCAAGCTCGATGTCGATCCGGCCGAATTGAGGGCCCGCAATCTCGTCAACGAGGACGAATTTCCCTACAAGGCGGGGTCCGGGCTGATCTGGGATCGCTCCGGCTTCCAGGAATGTCTGGCGGCGGCGCGCTCTTCGATCGGTTACGACGAACTTCGCCGCGAGCAGGCCGCGGCGCGCGCCGCCGGGCGCTGGTTCGGGATTGGCATCGCCTCATACGCCGAGCTCACGGGGATCGGCTCGCGCATCGCGGCGGCGCCCGGCATGCCGATCAACACCGGAACCGAGACGGCGACGGTGCGTATCGATTCAACAGGTTCGGTCACCGCGACCTTTGGTATCGCCTCGCACGGGCAGGGCATGGAGACCTCGCTGGCCCAGGTCGTCGCCGAGGAACTCGGCGTGCGGGTGGAAGATGTCGAGGTCGTCCACGGCGACAGCGACGGGCAGGCGCACGGCACCGGCACCTACGCCAGTCGAAGCGCGGTACTCGCGGGTGGTGCTGCGACGGTCAGCGCGCGCGCGGTGCGCGAGCACGTGATCGAAGCGGCCTCCCATCTGCTCGAAGCGGCGGCGGCCGATATCGAGGTCGCCGGCGGCACGATCTCGGTCGTCGGCACCGACCGCCGCATGAGCTTTCGCGAGCTGGCCCGCGCGGTTTACTCCGAGGTTGGCCGCCTCCCGCGCGAGGTGCGCGAAACGATCGAGCTCGAAGCAACCAAGATGTACGATCCTTTCTTCGGCACCACGACGTCGTCAACCCATATCACCGTGGTTGAGATCGACCCGGAAACCTACGGCGTCGAATTTCGGCGCTATGTCGTCGCCGAGGATTGCGGGCGGATCATCAATCCGCTCATCGTCGATGGCCAGGTTCATGGCGGCGTGGCGCAGGGCATCGGCGCGGCGCTCTTCGAGGAGGTCGTCCACGACGAGACCGGGCAAGTGTTGACCGCCAGCTTCGTCGACTATGTGGTGCCGTCGGCTGCGGAAATTCCGAACGTCGGGGTCATCCATCTGGAGACCGCGCGGCCCGACAATATTGGTGGCTTCCGTGGCATGGGCGAGGGCGGCACGATCGGCGCGCCGGCCGCGATAGCCAATGCGGTGTCCGATGCGCTGGCGCCGCTCGGGATCGAAATCACGGAGCTGCCCGTCACGCCGGAAAGACTGTTCCGGCTGATCGAGCAGGCCAGGAAAAATATCGAAAAAACAGAGGCATAAAGGACATCAGCGATGGATCTGGGACTTAAGGGCAAGGTGGCGCTGGTCACCGGTGCGGCGCGCGACGTGGGACGGCAGATCGCACTGACGCTGGCCGGCGAGGGCGCCACGGTCGCCGTCAACTTCAACCGCTCGGCCGATGCGGCCAAGGCCGTCATCGACGAGATCGAGGCCAAGGGGGGCAGTGCACGCGCCTACAAGTGCGACGTTGCCGACTATGCCGACGTCACTTCGATGGTCGATGCGATCGTAAAGGACTTCGGGCGCATCGATGTGCTGGTGAACAATGCGGGGCTGGTGCTGCCCAAGCTCTTCGTCCAGACCAAGCCGGAAGACTGGAAGAAGCAGGTCGATGTCGGGCTTTACGGCGTGATCCATTGTTGCCATGCCGTGGCGCCGCACATGATCGAGCAGAAGAGCGGGAGCATCGTCAACGTCACCGGCGACAGCGCCAGGGTCGGCGAGAAGTATCTTTCGGTCACCGCCGCTTCGCGCGGCGGGGTGCTGTCCCTGACGAAATCGCTGGCGCGCGAGCTTGGGCCGTCGGGGGTGACGGTCAACTGCATCGCATTCGGGCTGATCGGGACGACCCATACCGACCAATCGTGGCTGAAGAAAAACCACGACAAGATCGTGCGGCAATATCCGCTCGGCCGGATCGGCGAAGTCGACGACATCGCGCCGGCGATTACATTCATCGCCTCCGCCCAGGCGGGCTGGATCACCGGCCAGATCCTCAGCATCAATGGCGGCTACGCCATGGTCGGCTGACGAAGGCAAGGCCATGCCCATTCTGGAAGCCCACGGCAACCAACTCGAATTCGGGTGGTACGGCGAACGGACGCCCGGGCGGCCGACGCTTGTCTTCATGCATCATGGGCTCGGCAGTGTTGAGCAATGGCGCGACTTTCCGCTCAAGCTGTCTGAGGCCACCGGTTGCCCGGCTTTCGCCTATAGTCGCGTAGGATACGCAGGGTCAGACAGCGCCCAATGGCCCTGGCCCGTCGACATTTTCAAGACCGATGGACGTGAGCGATTGCCGAAGGTGCTGGCGGCAGCGGGGATCGACGACCTGATTCTCGTTGGGCATTCCGACGGCGCCTCTATCTCTTTGGTTTACGGCGCGGACGTGAGGACCGGCTTGCGCGGCATAATCGTGGAAGCGCCGCATCTCTTTGCGCAGACAGACAATATTGAAGAGATCAATCGGACGCGGGAAAATTATGCCTCCGGCGATCTCCGTGAGCGGCTGAAGAAATTTCACGGCGAAAATGTCGATTCTGCCTTCTATGGCTGGGCCGAGACCTGGATCCAGCCGGCGTTCCAAGCCTTCTCGATCGAGGATCTGATCCCGCGCATCGAGGTGCCAGTACTGGCAATCCGCGGCGTGGAAGATGCCTACTGTACAAGCAAACAAATCGACCAATTGAGCGCGTTGGCGCAGTGCTCCCTGCAAGTCGCCGCGCCCGATTGCGGCCACGACCCTCATCAGGAAATGGAAGCCGAAATGCTGGACCTTATGACGGGCTTTATCCGGCCGTTATTGGACCCCGCGTGAATGGCGGCGCTCGTGCTTGTGGCTTGACGCTCGCCCGATGCGCCACTAGGTCAGCCCCGCCCACATTTGAGCCATCGCCATGCACGATTTCTGGATCACCTCTGGCTACCATCTGCTGAACCGGGACGCCGACGGCAACCTGGAGGTCAATGACGAGCTGCTGCAGGCCTACCTGCTGCGCCCCGAACTCGAGTTGGTGGAGGAGTCGTGCGCGGCCGAGCGCGAATTGCACGCCGAACTGATGGAAGCGCCCCGCATGGCGGTCGACGACGCCCGGCTGCGCGCCCTGGCCGATCCCGACATTGCCGGTAATTACCGCATCATGTTGCGGTTTCGCGACGACCTGGTGGCCGCGGGAACCATCGAGCGTTGCTACCTCGCCATATTCGAGAAAGGCGCGGTCGACACGCCGCCGCTGCTTCTGGAACAACTGGCCCATATGCTGATGCGCAACGTCCTCGACGGGGTCGAGGATGCCGTGCGCGCCCGGGCCGCCGAGCTTTTATTCCGCGAGCAGCGGGTGACCATTCAGGGCGGCGGGGTCATGCTCGCCGATGCAGAAATCGTCGACCGCCATCAGCGCCCCGAGGAGGAGCCGATCAGCTTGACGCGCCTGTTGTCGGACGGCGAGGCGGCGGCCACGCCCGTAGAGCTCGACGTGCTGTCGGCGGAGAATGCGGAGGCCTATTGGTCGCGGTCCGATCATTTCGACACCGTGCTCGACATGCGCTTCGCCGGCGCCGGCCTCGATGCCCTGTGCCGGGTTATGGAGTCCTGGGTCGGGCATATGCTCGGCGTCGATGTCGCCATCCAGCCGGTGCAGCAGATCACCGACGAGCGCTGGGTCTGGCATATCGGCCTCGACACCGAGGCAACGGCGATCCTGAACGAGCTGTATGAGGGCCGCGAGGTCGCCGAGGACAGGCTCTCTCGGCTGATCTCGCTCTTTCGCATGGAGGTGAAGGACCCCTCGCTGGTCAATGCGGACGTCGCCGGCCGGCCGATCTATCTGGGCTTGGCAATGTCGGCCGACGGCTTACTGCGCATGAAACCCCAGAACCTATTGTTGAACATGCCGCTCGCCGGCGCGAGCTGAGGCCGCAATCAGGGAGAACTGTCATGGACGACGACGCCTTCAACATGAACATCAGGAAATTCTTGAAGCAGGTCGGGGTGACCTCGCAGCGCCAGATCGAAGCCGCGGTTCAGGACGCAATCGCCCAAGGGCGCCTAACCGGAAGCGAAACCTTGACGGCGAAGGTCACGCTTGAACTGCCCGATATCGGACTGAGCGAGATCATCGACGGGAAGATCGGACTGGCCTGATCTGCCTTTATCTTGGCAAGGCAGGCACCGCCAGCCCACACCCCCGCCCGACCACCCAGCTCGAGTATCCTTATGGGTGGTCCGGCGGGGGTGTGGGCTGGTGCAGCTGATATGAAAGCTAAGAACCAGTTATCCCTGGCCGTTGCCGCGGCGTGGCGGCGGCGGCGGCGAGCCGTTCTCTTCGGCTTGCTCGCGTAGATAATCTTCGGTGGTCCGGGGCCTTGGCCGCGGGCGGCCGCCGAAATCGGGATCTTTGTCCGTCGCCATGGCCTCGACGCGGCAATCCGGGCACATGCGGATGCGGTCGAGCGCCGCTTCGTCCTCAAACATTGAGTGGCCGGTCAGCTTCTCGACCATAAGCTCGACGGAGGATTTGACCCCGAATGCGGTGCCGCAGCGTACACAATTGAACGGTTCTTCCTCGTTCTTCACCACCGAGTCGCGGACCGAATCGAGGAAGTTGTAGCGCGGCTTGAGCGAGATCACCTTTTCCGGACAGGTCGACCGGCAGAGCCCGCATTGCACGCAAGCCCGCTCCACGAAGCGCAGTGTGGGACTGTCGGGATCGTCGCGGAAGGCGCCGGTCGGACAGGCGCTGACGCAAGACAGACACATCGTGCAGCCGTCGGTCGCCACCTCGATGTCGCCGTATGGAGCGCCGTCGGGCAATTCCAGCATGTCGACCGGATTTGGAGCATGCTGGTGCAGATGGCTGAGGGCCAGATCGGCCCCCGAACGCGGGCCGCCCAGCACCAGGAAGCTGCCGGCCTCCGGCGCTTTCGGCGGCTTACCCGCGTAGAGTTGCTCTGCCACGGCGTCGGGATCGCTATCGTCGACGATCGAGATTCTAGCGGCGCCGTAACCGAGGCCTTCCAGCATCGCTTCGGCAAGGGTGATCTGGATACGTAGGCCATCCAGGTCGTCGCGCGACTTCGGCGCGACCAGGATTGCGACCTGCGAGGCGCCATACCCAAAAGCACTGGAAAGAAAGCCTATGCCCAGTTGCGTGACTTCGTTGACCGCGAAGGGAATGACATGTGCCGGCAAACCGCGCCCGGTGCGTGCCATCACCGCAATCATCTCCTCGCCATGTTCGGTGTCGTGGACCAGGAGAACCGGGGTCTTGCCGCCATTGGCGCGGTAGGTGTCCAGCAGAGTGCGGAGCCGCGTCGCCAGGAAATCGAACTTGGGCAGCGCATAGCTTGCGGCCCCTGTCGGGCAGACGCTGGCGCAGATGCCGCAGCCGCCGCAGATGTTGGGGTCGATCGCGACATGGTCGCCGTCTTCGGTGATCGCGCCCGCGGGACAGCCGTCGAGGCAGCGCGAGCAGCCCGTTATGCGGTTGCGCGAATGCACGCAGAGGCTTTCGTCATAGTCGATGTAACGCGGCTTCTCGAACTCGCCGATCAGGTTGCTGATCTCGTAGAGCGCGTTCTGGACGGCGCCTGGATTTCGAGGATCGGGTTTGAAATAGCCGTCGCGGTGCTGCGGGCCACTGACAAGCGCCGCGCCGCGCGTCAGGTCGAGAACGATATCGAAGCCGACCAGCGCATCCTCGCCGTGTTCAGGAAAGGCCAGCGCGTCGCGCGCAGAGGGTTGCGACGGGGTCATCGATTTTACCGTCGCCTCGAAGGCGCCCAGATGACCGGCGAGGCCGACGACCGTTCCCCGATAGATCGCGATCTCTGCAAGCCGGGGCGGCACGATATCGTTGGCCTTGTTCAGCAGGCAGGTCACATCCATCCGGTCAGCGAGTTGGCGGGCCGCGTCCACGGCCTCGGCACCGTCGCCGTAGACAAGCACCGAGCCTGCCGATCGCAACGTCACGGTCGCCGTTAGCGGCGTATCGAGTGCCGCTTCGGCCAGCAGTGCGATAATCTTGGGGGTTGCACTCCTAGCGGCTTCGGACCAGCCGGCACGCTCGCGGATGTTGGTATAAGCGATTCGCGCCGGGGCTTCGGCCTGCCCGGCGGTCTCTTCAAACAGCGGCGCTTCCTGGGTGCAGGCGACCAGAATGTCCTGGTCTTTTTCGATGGCACTGGTGAAACGGTCGATCTCGGTGCGGCACAGATAAGTGCATTGGATCACATTGCCCTCGATGCCGGCCTTGTCGATGGCCTTGGCGTCGAGCGGCATCGTGCCTTCGCAGTTGCAGACGAATACCGTCCGCTCCGCGGGTCCCGTTTTCCCCGTACTGTCCGCCATCGTCCCCGTCCGCCGTTGCGATGCGTGGCGTGTTTGTCACCGGGAAGTGGCACTCATACCCAGTCCAGGTCAAGACCCCGGCCCAGACGGGCGAGGTCTACCCATTGGCCGAACGGGACCTAGTTTGATAGCGTCATGCCTTAAGGCGCATCCGGCGCGGACAACCTATGCCCAGAAGATGATCACCAGACTATGATCAAGAGCACGATGCAGGTCGGTGTTGTGATCGAGCGCCGCGACGCTGAGTCGGAGTGGATCGACCACACGTGGCACGTCGTGGCGATCCTGCCCGGCGCGCGTGAGATTGACGGCTGGGTCGAACTTGAGCGTGAGGCCGGCCGCGTCCGCTACCATGCAGCCACGATGATGCTTGAGATCTTCAAGGGCGAAACCGAGGGCTATAAGTACAACCTCTCCCTTGATCCGCCGGTCGTCTTCGTTGTCCTCGACCCCGACACCGAAGACGAGACGCCGCTTGAGATCACCCTCGCGACCGTATGCCCGTATGAGGCGCAAGATTATTTGGACGGCAGCGAGGTGCTGGTCGAAACCGCGGCGATGCCGGCGGCCATTGCGGCATGGCTCGCGGACTTCGTCGACAAGCACCATGTCGACGTGCCCTTCAAGAAGCGCAAGCGGGTCCCGCATCCCGACACAGCGGCGGCGCGCAACGAGTTGATCTTGCCACCGGAGCGTCCGGTCCGGAGCGGCCGTGGCTGAGCGCGACAAACCCGCTGGCGAAGCCGAGGACGAACCGTTTCTGAAGCGATGGTCGCGGCTGAAAACGGACGACACGGTCGGCGAGACGGCGCCCGACGCGCTTGAAGTCGCAGGCGAGGCCCTGCCAGTTGAAGCCGATCCAAAAGATGGCGCACCGGAAGAAACGGGCGAAGCGTCGATCGATCCTGAGGACCTGCCTGATATTGAAAGCCTCGATAGCGAGTCAGACTACACGGTTTTCATGCAGCAGGGCGTGCCCGACGAGTTGCGCAAGTTGGCGCTCCGCAAACTCTTCCTGAGCAACCCGGCTTTCGCGGTGCTCGACGGCCTCAACGACTACGATGAGGATTACAGCCTTCTAGGAATAGCTGTGGAGAAGGTCAAGACCGCCTATGTGGCCGGTCGCGGTTTCCTAGAGGATAAGGATCTGGTCCAGATCGACGATCCTGATGAAGAGCTCGCCGAAGACGAAGGCATAGAGGACGCTCCGGCCGTCGCGGATGCCGACGGAGCGGAGAAGGACGAGGACGTCGCCGAGCTGAAACCGCTCGAAGTGGCACAGGGCGAGCCGGTGCCGGAGCTTCCCGCCGAAGACGCGCCGCTGGCCGTTCGTCCTGGCAAATCGGACGGTCCCGACAAGGCCTGAGCTCTGCCGACGCGCTTCGCCGCCAAGACAATCAGTATTTCGTTCTACTCCGACGGCCCCGGTTCGATGACCCAGGCACCCGGCGTAGTATTTCCGTCGGTCTCGATCTTGCGGAAATTCTCCACGATCTCGCCGGCTTCGATGGTTCGCTCGATGGCGATGACCGAATTGACGGGATGGCTGCACAGGCTGGCGGCGAACTCCACTTCTTCGCGGGCCGCGGCGAGCGCCTGTGACCGGTCGGGCGCGCCGTATGCCTCAATCAGATGATCACCCAGACGCTCGATCAGAGACGCGTATTCGTCGTCCAGGATCGTGGCGATCGAGACCAGGGTCGACCAGCTGAAACTATCCGTTCCCAGGAAGCCGTTGCGGAAAGCTTGGCGGCGTTTGCCGGTCAGCCCCTCCGGGTCATCTGCGACAAAGGCGAATGTGCCGGTGATCGCCCACTCGCCAGGCTCCGCCGCCCGCTCAAAGACATGGGTGTCGCTCTCATCCACGCGCAATGTCTTCAAGAACAACATGCGCCTCAGCCTTCCCAGCGCACCAACAGATCGGCCGCCGCAATCCGGGATTTGTCGTTTTCCCCTTCGATCAGCACGTCACCCGCGTCGGACAAGCCGGTGAAGCGGCCGGAACAGGCCCGACCAGGGAGTTGCAGTTCGATCTCTTGACCTACCGGGTCGCCGCGGGTGGTCCAACTCGTTCGAACCGGATCGAAGCCGTCGGTCTGCCAGCGATCGATCCATGTCAGCAGATAGCGAGCGAAAGCGCCGGTGGTCGCGCCGACGGTAATCCCCATGCAGCTTTCATCCTCGAACGTGGTCACGCTGAGGTCGGCCGCTTTGTCGCTGCCTTCTGCAAAGCGCGTGACGCCAATATCGATGGCGACGACGAGCCAGTTGGGCACCACGTCCGCCGCGCACTGGGCCGGGGCGATCACCTGGACCACACCGAGCTTGGCGTCGTTCAGCAGCATGGCGCCTGGCAACCGGCAACCGACAACCACCATCGGCGGCAGGATCGCACCCAACGCATCACCCAACGCGGTCATGCCGACCACGGTCATCTGCGCCGCCTGATGAAGCGGCTGTTCGGGTGACAGGACAACCGCGCATTGTGCCCGGTCGCCGCGGTCGACCCAGAACAAGGTTGCCGGGTCGGCCCCGGCAGCCGCGGCCGCCGACGCTTCGGTCCCGGCGTCGGCCGCCTCCGGCAGCATTACCGGACGATAGATCGGCGGTGCTTCGGGTACGTTGCTCATGGTTCGGTTTCCATATCAGACTTCGCTGGCATATCAGACTTCGCTGGATTGCCGAACGGGAAACCATGTCCTGTGGTCTTGGCGATGCATAGTCCGGGGCGCGGATGGTCCGGTGATAGTTTGTGCGTTGTTTCATGTTTGGCGGACGCTCAAATAGCGAATTTGTCTCCCGAACCAATTTGTTTGGGCGCACGATTGGTAATACTCTGAGCGTGGACGGACATCGTTCGTCAACTCTACGGCGTCGTCGGCATGTAAAGCGCCATGATGTCGCAGAGTTGATGGTTGGTGTTTTGGGAGGAAACAGTGGGCTCGGCATTGTATCGGGCCTACCCTGGAGGGGGACGCAGTGGGCGCGATTGACGGCTGCCCATTCGAAGTTCTCGAAGAGGATCTTCTGCGCGCGCAAGTGTACGCGTTGCTTGGGGAGCTGCTCGCGCGTCCTCCGAGCCAGGACGTGATCGATCTCGTGCAGGGCCTGGAAGGCGACGATACCCCGCTCGGCGCAGCGCTGAATGAACTGGCCGCTGCCGGCCGCGGTCTCACTGTCGAGGATGCTGAGACCGAGTACAACGCAATCTTTATCGGCATCACACGTGGCGAGTTGGTGCCATACGCCTCATTTTACATCACCGGTTTTCTGCACGACCGCCCGCTGGCCGATCTGCGCACCGACATGTCGCGGCTCGGCATTGCCAAATCCGATGATGTTTCCGATCCCGAGGACCACATCGCCGCGCTCTGCGAGATGATGCGCGGCTTGATGACAGGCGTGTTCGGCAAGCCCTTGGGGATCGTGGAGCAGCGCGCGTTTTTCGACGCGCATCTGGCGAAATGGGCGCCCAAGTTTTTCGAAGACCTGGAAATGGCCGAGGGCTCGGTGTTTTACCGTCCTGTCGGGCAGATCGGTCGTCACTTCATGGCGATTGAAACGGAGGCATTCGAGTTGGCGGCGTGATCGCATTCGCGGGTCGATGTTGAACGACCGGTCCGACGAATGGCGATGGCGACGATGTGATAGACGGCAAGAGAGCGAAGCTGACTAAAGTCCCGGCACAGCGGGGCGAAGCATGAGAGAGCAAGGTCCAGACAGACCAATGTCCAGACTGGGCAAGGTCAAGTGGGAGAGCGAGATGCAAGACAGTGATCTGCAGAAACCCGCCCGGCGCAACCTTCTAAGGGGATTGTTCCTGGGTGCGGCGGCGGCGACGACCGCAGGGTTGTCGTCGCGCGCGGTCAAGGCTGCGTCGGACGATACCGGCGACACCTCGGGCGAGTTTAGGGAAACCGAGCATGTTCGTCGTTACTACGAGTCAGCCGACGACTGACGGATTGAAGAACGCAATTTTCGCATCAACGAATCTGAGATAGGGAGTTCGAAATGCTCACCAAGAAAGCAAATGGGGTTGCGAATGGCCCCCGTTTGTCAAAGGTGCTTGGTGGTCTGACGGGTGGCACGATCGATCGTCGCGCCTTCCTGAAGCGCTCAGGCCTGACAGCGGGCGGCATCGCTGCCGCAGCAGCCCTTTCGCCGGGCATGGTGACCAAGGCGAAAGCGGCCGCGGCCCCAGCGACCGGCAAGATCTCGACCGTGAAGACGGTGTGCACGCACTGCGCCACCGGCTGTACCGTGATCGCGGAGGTCAGGGGCGGTACCTGGATCGGCCAGGAGCCGGCTTATGACAGCCCGATCAACCGCGGTGCGCATTGCTCCAAGGGCGCATCGGTGCGCGAGCACACCCACGGCGAGCGCCGGCTGCGCTATCCGATGAAGCTGCAGGGCGGCAAGTGGGTCCGCATCAAGTGGGACCAGGCGATCAACGAGATCGGCGACAAGATGATCGAGATCCGAAAGAAATCGGGTCAAGACTCCGTCTACTGGCTGGGTTCCGCGAAGCACAGCAACGAGCAGGCCTATCTGTTCCGGAAGTTCTATGCGTTCTGGGGCTCCAACAACGGTGATCACCAAGCGCGTATCTGTCACTCAACGACCGTCGCCGGCGTGGCCAATACCTGGGGCTACGGCGCAATGACGAACTCGATGAACGACATCCGCAATTCCAAGCTGGTGTTCCTGATCGGCTCCAACCCCGCAGAGGCGCATCCGGTATCGATGCTGCACATCCTCAACGCGAAGGAGAAGAACAACGCGCCGATCATCGTCGTCGACCCGCGCTTCACGCGCATGGCGGCGCATGCCGATGAGTTTGTGCGTATCCGGCCGGGCTCAGACGTCCCGATCATCTGGGGCATCCTCTGGCACATCTTCGAGAACGGCTGGGAGGACAAGAAGTTCATCTCCCAGCGCGTCTGGGGCATGGATCACATCCGCAAGGAAGTGAAGAAGTGGACGCCCGCGGAGGTCCAGCGTGTGACCGGCGTGCCGGGCGCACAGGTCAAGCGCGTTGCCGAACTGATGGGCAAGAACAAGCCCGGCACCGTGATCTGGTGCATGGGCGGCACCCAGCACACCAACGGCAACAACAATACCCGGGCCTACTGCATCCTGCAGCTGGCGCTGGGCAACATGGGCACGGCCGGCGGCGGCACGAACATCTTCCGCGGCCACGACAACGTCCAGGGCGCCACCGATATGTGCGTCCTCTCGCACTCACTGCCCGGCTACTACGGCCTGAAGACCGGTTCGTGGAAGCATTGGGCCCGCGTCTGGGACGTCGACTACAATTGGCTGAAGAGCCAGTTCGCGTCGAAGAAGCTCATGGAGAGCAAGGGCATTCCGGTGTCCCGCTGGATCGACGGCGTGCTGGAGAAGAAGGAGAACATGGATCAGCCGGACAATGTCCGGGCCATGGTCTTCTGGGGACATGCGCCCAATTCGCAGACGCGCGGCGTGGAGATGAAGAAGGCGATGGAGAAATTGGACCTCCTCGTCGTCATCGATCCCTATCCGACGGCATCCGCGGTAATGCACGACCGCACCGACGGCACGTACCTGTTGCCGGCGGCGACCCAGTTTGAGACCTACGGGTCGGTCACCGCGTCCAACCGCTCGTTCCAGTGGCGCGACCGGGTGGTCAAGCCGATCTTCGAGTCGAAGCCCGATCACGAGATCATGTATCTCTTCGCCAAGAAATTCGGCTTCGACAAGCAGATGTTCAAGCACATCAAGGTGAACGGCAGCGAGCCGCTCGTCGAGGACATCACCCGCGAGTTCAACAGGGGGATGTGGACAATCGGCTATACCGGCCAGTCGCCGGAGCGTCTGAAGGCGCATATGGCGAACCAGCGCACGTTCGATGTCGCCACACTGGAAGCCAAGGGCGGCCCGGTCGACGGTGAATATTACGGTCTGCCGTGGCCGTGCTGGGGCACCGCAAAGATGAAGCATCCGGGGACGCCGATCCTCTACGACACCTCCAAGTCCGTGGCCAAGGGCGGCCTCAACTTCCGGGCGCGTTTCGGGGTCAAGGGCCCGGACAAGTTCGGCGGCGGCAACATGTTGGCCGAGGGGTCCTATCCAGTCGGCTCGGAGATCAAGGACGGCCATCCCGAGTTCTCGATGGCACTCCTGAAGAAGCTGGGTTGGGACAAAGACCTGACGGCCGGGGAGCGGGCCGCGATAGAGAAAGTGGCCGGCGACAAGACCAACTGGAAGACCGACCTGTCGGGCGGCATCCAGAGGGTCGCGATCAAGCATGGTGCCGCGCCGTTCGGCAATGCGAAGGCAAGGGCAGTCGTCTGGACGTTCCCAGATCCGGTCCCGATCCATCGCGAGCCGCTCTACGCGCCGGACCGCCAGCTGGTGGCCAAGTATCCGACCTACAAGGATACCAAGAACTACCGTCTGCCGACGCTCTACGAGAGCATCCAGAAGAAGGATTTCACGGGCAAGTTCCCGATCATCCTGACCTCCGGGCGCCTTGTGGAATACGAAGGCGGCGGCGACGAATCGCGGTCCAACAAATGGTTGGCCGAGCTCCAGCAGGAGATGTTCGTCGAAGTCAATCCGGCCGACGGCAACAACGCCGGCATCAAGGACGGCCAGCTCGTCTGGGTCAGCACCCCCGAGGGGGCGCGCATCAAGGTCAAGGCCATGTTCACCGAGCGCGTCGCGCGCGGTGTCGCATTCCTGCCGTTCCACTTTGCAGGCTGGATGCAGGGCCAGGACCGGCGCTCCAAATATCCCAAGGGGGCCGATCCCTACGTGCTCGGCGAGGCGGCAAACACCGCCATGACCTATGGTTACGACTCGGTGACGCAGATGCAGGAGTCGAAGGTCAGCCTCTGCAACATCAAGTCGGCGTAAGGGAGATCCTTCATGGCACGCGTTAAATTCCTCTGTGACTCCGAGCGCTGCAACGAGTGCAACGCCTGCGTCACGGCTTGCAAGAACGAGCACAACGTTCCCTGGGGCGTCAACCGGCGCCGGGTCGTCACGATCAACGACGGCAAACCCGGCGAGCGGTCGATCTCGGTAGCCTGCATGCACTGCTCCGACGCACCGTGCATGGCCGTCTGCCCGGTCGATTGCTTCTACCAGACCTCCAACGGCGTCGTGCTCCATTCCAAGGACCTCTGCATCGGCTGTGGGTATTGTCTCTACGCCTGCCCGTTCGGTGCGCCGCAGTACCCGCAAGCGGGCAACTTCGGCAGCCGCGGCAAGATGGACAAATGCACCTTCTGCGCCGGTGGGCCTGAGAAGGACAACAGCCAAGCGGAGTACGAGAAGTACGGCCGCAACCGGGTCGCCGAGGGCAAGCTTCCGCTCTGCGCGGAGATGTGCTCGACCAAGGCGCTCTTGGCCGGAGATGGTGACAAGGTTTCCGACATCTATCGGAAGCGCGTCACCACCCGTGGCTTCGGGGCGCGACCCTGGGGTTGGGGCAACGCCTACGGACCGGGCGGCCGCACCTAAGCCGGGCGGTTCCGGTTCCCTATACGGAAGGCCGGCGA